>ERZ857965.76-NODE-76-length-150284-cov-17.152733_pt1 | contig 150284 bp, 155 predicted proteins | sample MGYA00519758_ERZ857965 | MGnify/ENA primary metagenome ERZ857965 (study PRJEB31778, sample SAMEA3449381) | human gut metagenome | biome: human gut; feature: human-associated habitat; material: faeces | place: United Kingdom | collected 2010/2012 ...
AAAGAAAGGGATCAATCAAAAGAGATGTATTTCCCTTAAGATTGATTATACGAGGTATATTATGAAAGTTGGATTTTGTTCATTAGGTTGTAAAGTTAATGCATATGAAACGGAATACGCAATTAATGAATTTAAAAAAAGAGGTTATGAGATAGTATCTTTTGATGATTATGCAGATGTTTATGTAGTAAATACTTGTTCTGTTACTAATGCAAGTGATCAAAAAAGTAGGAAAATGCTTAGAAGTGCATGTAATAAAAATAAGAATGCTGTTGTTGTTGCGATGGGTTGTTATGCTCAGGTTAATTCAAAAGTAATAGAGGATATAGATGGTGTTTCAATAATTATAGGTAATAAAGATAAAAATAAAATAGTAGATTTAGTAGAAGAATATATAAAGAATAATAAAAAAATAGAAAATATTTATGATTTATTTCATACATCTTTTGAAGATATGTATTTAGATAAATTTGAAAATCATACAAGAGCATTTGTTAAGATTCAAGATGGATGTAATAACTTTTGTTCATATTGTATAATTCCATATACAAGAGGTAATGTAAGAAGTAAGAAAAAAGAAAATGTAATTAGTGAAATAAAAGCACTTGTTAAAAATGGTTATAAAGAAGTTGTATTAACTGGAATACATACAGGTCATTATGGTCAAGATTTAAAAGAATATGATTTTAGTGACTTACTTTTAGAGTTAGAACAAATAGGTGGTTTAGAAAGAATTAGAATATCATCAATTGAAATAACAGAATTAACAGATAAATTTATGAATGTACTTAAAACAAGCAAAAAAATAGTTGATCATATTCATATTCCTCTTCAAAGTGGTTGTGATAAGATTTTAAAAGCAATGAATAGAAAATATGATATGCAGTATTTTATTAATAAAATAAATCAAATTAGAAGTATTAGAAAAGACATAGCAATAACAAGTGATGTTATAGTAGGTTTTCCTGGTGAAACAGATGAAGATTTTAATATAACAAAAGAAAATATTAAAAAAATTAAATTTACTGAACTTCATGTATTTCCATATTCAAAAAGAGAAGGTACACCAGCTGCGATTATGAAAAATCAAATAGATGGAAATATTAAAAAGCAAAGAGTAAAAGAATTAATTGAAGTAAGTGAAAAATTAAAAAATGAATATTATAAAAAATTTATAGGTAAATCTTTAGAAGTATTAGTTGAAACATATTCGGATGGATATTTAATTGGTCATTTATCAAACTATGGTAAAGTTAAATTTAAAGGTGATGAAAGTCTTTTACATAATCTAGTAATGGTTAAATTAAATGATTATATAAATGATGAATTTATGGGTGAACTTATAAAAGAAGAAGTACAGGTTTAAGAGGTTACAAAACGTAATCTTTTTTTCTTGAATTAATAAGTTTTTTATTATATAATAATTTGCATGAAAGAGATGATATTATGAAATTGGTTACAAAATTTGTATGTAAATTTTTTAAAACTGATGACATAATACGTTATGTAATGGATTTTGATTCTGAACTTAATAGTGAAGAACTTGATATACTTGTTAAAAAAATATGTAGTTCTAATAATTTTACTTATATATATTGGTTTACTTATGTTACTAAAAATTTAAGTGAAGAAAATAAAAAGACTTTAGTAAATGCAGTTTGTAATATGGAAAATTCAAGATACATATATGTATTTGCAAAATATATCAAAGGTTTAAGTGAAGAAAATAAAAAGGCTTTAAAAAGTGCTGTATTAAGTTTAAACGATACAGAATTTATTGATAGATATGCATTATATGTTGACGAATCAATTATATTTGAAAAATATGGAACTATTGAAAACTTTCATTTGCATTTAAATGAAGTAGAAAATAATAAAAAAGATAGTATATTAAAACATAAAAAATATGTTTATAAAATATAATAAGGTACTTAAAAAATGTACCTTTTTTTGATATAATTAAATATAGTGAGGTTAAATATGAAAGACTATATAAAAGGAACATTTAAAAAGATTATATTTAAGTCAGATCAAAATTATATAATAGGTTTATTTAAAGTTAGTGATACAAATACTGCTGATTTAGAAGAATATATTGGTTCAACTATAACATTTACTGGGTATTTTCATGAACTTACTATAGACGAAAAATACATGTTTTATGGTGAACTTGTAGATAATCCAAAATATGGACTTCAATATAAAGTAAATGAATATGAAAGAGTTAAACCAGAAGGGAAAGATGCTATTATTGATTTTTTATCAAGTGATTTATTTCCTGGAGTAGGTGAAAAAAGTGCTAAACAAATAGTAAACACTTTAGGTGATGAGACATTAAATTTAATAATGGAAGATTATTCTAACCTTTTACTTGTACCAAATATGAAAGAAGCAAAAGCAAAAAATATACATGATATATTAAGTAAGTATAATGAAAGTTATGATACAATTATATATCTTACTTCAATAGGCTTTTCTATGAAAGATTCAATGCTTATATATAATAATTATAAAGAAATGACAAAATATATAATAGAAGAAGATGTATATGCTCTAATAGATGATATTGATGAAATAAATTTTGCTAAAATAGAATTAGTTCGTAAAAATCTTAATATAAGTGATTTAGATGGAAGAAGAATTATGGCACTTGTTATATATGTAATGAACGATTTATGTTTTAAAAACGGAGATACATTTCTTTACTTTGATGAAATATATGATGGAGTTATTAAACTACTTGACTATGAATTTAGTAAAGACGAATTTTATGATATTTTAATAGAAATTGCAAATACGGGTAAAATAAAAATTGAAGAAGATGAATATTACTTAAAAGAATATTTTGATTCAGAAAATAATATTGCAAATACAATTTATCATTTAACAAATAAAAATGATACAAAGTATAAAAAAATCGAAAAAGAAATTGAATCACTTGAAAATTATTTTGATGTTTCTTATAATGAAAAACAAATTTTAGCAATTAAAAATGCTTATGAAAAAAATTTCAGTATAATAACAGGTGGACCAGGAACAGGCAAAACAACTATAATAAAGGCAATTGTAGAACTTTATAGAAGGCTACATAAATATAGTTATGATGAGCTTACTAGTAAACTTATATTACTTGCGCCAACAGGAAGAGCCGCTAAAAGAATGAGTGAATCATGTCTTCTTCCAGCATATACAATACATAGATTTTTAAAATGGAATAAAGAATCTAATAAGTTTTTAGTAAATGAAAGTAATAAATCTAATGCAGAATTTGTAATAATAGATGAAGTAAGTATGATTGATGTTAATTTACTTGATAATTTATTTAAAGGACTTAGTAAAAATATAAAAATAGTTATGATAGGTGATTATAATCAGCTTGAAAGTGTTGGACCAGGTAAAGTATTAAAAGATTTAATTGATAGTGATATGATTAATGTAACTTTTTTAAATGAACTTTATAGACAAGATGAAAATTCTTATATAGCAACTCTTGCTTCAGAAATAAAGAAAAATGATTTAAGTGAAGACTTTTTAACTAAAAAAGAAGATTATAGTTTTATAGAAGCAAATGCATCTAATTTAAAAAAATATATTGAAAAAGTATGTTTAATGGCAATAGAAAAAGGATATTCATCTGATGATATACAACTTTTAGCGCCAATGTATAAAGGTGAAAATGGTATAGATAATTTAAATAAATTACTTCAAAGTATATTTAATCCTGATAGAGGACAAAATAGTATTGTATCAAAAGATGTAATTTATAGAGAAAATGATAAAATATTACAACTTGAAAATGATCCTGATAATAATGTATTTAATGGTGATATCGGTTATATTATGGATATTACTGGAAGTACAATAACAGTAGATTTTGATGGTAATATTGTAAAGTATACACCAAAAGATTTTATTAAAATTAAACATGGATATGCAATTAGTATTCATAAAGCACAAGGTAGTGAATTTAAACTTGTTATTTTACCAATAATCTTTTCATATAGAATTATGCTTTATAAAAAAATAATTTATACAGCAGTAACAAGAGCAAGAAATAATCTAACTATTATTGGTGATCCATCATCTTTTGTCTATGCTGTTAATAATGAAAATGTATATGAAAGAAAAACTAAATTAAAAGATAGATTATTATCATTTTTAATGAATATTTAATTTTCTTTAGTAAATAATATAAATGGCATTATATTTTGCCAAAATCAGATTATTAAAGAGGTGAAACAAATGAAAAAAACACTAGGAATGATGGTACTTGGAGCCGGTATGGGTGCTGGAGCAGTTTATATGTATGACCAATATAAATCTGGTAACTTAAATAAAATAGCTAAAAAGGTTAGTAAAGCCGGCAGGGATGTATCAAAAATGATAGATGATCTGAACTAAGAAAAAATCAAATGATTTTTTCTTTTTTTTACATATAAAATATAAAAATATAGAAAACTATATTTAGGTGAATAAATATGAGTAATGAAGAAAATAGTAAACTTATTAAATCAATATTAAAAATATTATTATTAATTTTTATTATGATTTTTATTTATATATTACTAATGATTAATAAAGAACTTAAAATAACAAATATTATTATTACTATAATAAAAATATCTTCTCCATTATTTTTTGGAATATTAATAGCGTATTTATTAGATCCTATTATAGTTAAAATGGAAAAAAAGAATATTAAAAGAGTATATGCATCACTAATATTATTTATATTAATAATTATTATAATATCTTTTATAATGTACTTTTTATTTCCAAAATTAGTTCATCAAATAAAAGATATTGGTGAATCTGTTCCAGAACTTGTTGACAAAGTAAATATATTTATTAATAATATTATTTCAAAATTTTCAAGCAATAGTGATTTTAAAATAAACATTAAATATGAAATATCATGTATATTAAAGAAAATTACAACTGATTTTCCAAGAAATTGTTTAAGTATATTTTCTAGTGCTATATCATCTATATCATGTGCAGCATTATCATTAATAGTAGGATTTTATATACTTTTAGATTATGATAAAATAAAAGAAAATATATATATACTTTTACCTAAAAAATACAGAAGAAGACTTAAAAAATTATTTAAAGATATTAATAAAGATTTATTTAGTTTTATAAAAGGAACATTAATATTAACTATAATTGTATTTATTATCTCATTAATATTATTTTCATGTTTTAAGTTAAAAGCACCAATATTTTTTGCATTATTTAATTCAGTTATGAATATAATTCCTTATATTGGACCTATTATTGGAGGAGTTCCAATAGTAATAATAGCATTTACTCAAAGTAATCAAGTAGGAATATTTATTCTAGTATCTGTACTTATTATACAAACACTTGATAATTTTATATTTCAACCTATAGTAATGGGTAAAACAATGAGTCTTCATCCAGTAACAATATTAATTGGCTTATTGATATTTGAATATTTTTTTGGTATAATTGGAATGTGTATAACTGTTCCTTTATTAGCAGTTATGAAAAGAATTGTATTATATCTTGATAAAAGGTATAAAATATTTAATTTTGATAAATTAAAAACTAATGAAAGTAAAAAGTAATTAATAAAAAATTATAGAGAATTAGTGTTTGGTGGAAACTAATATTTTAAGTTAATGAAAGCGCTGTTACTGGAAGTTGCATTTATATGCCGGTTTTAAAAATCGTTAAAATAATTAAGTAAATAAAAGGATGGTACCGTGCATATGCACTCCTTAATAGGTAATGTACTATCCTTTTTTTGTATATGTGGAGGTGTTTTATGATAATAGCAATTGATGGACCTGCTGGAAGTGGGAAAGGAACTATCGCAAGTTTAGTTTCAAAAAAATTAAATTTAGTTAATATTGATACAGGAGCAACTTATAGATGTGTTGCACTTGAAATGTTAAAAGAAGGAGTAAGTTTAGAAGAAACTGATAAAATTATAGAAATATCAAAAAATGTTGATATAAATTTAACAGAAGACTCTAGAGTGTTTTTAAATAAAGAAGAAGTAACTGATAGAATTAGAGAAAAGGATGTTACTAAAATAGTGTCACAAGTATCAAGCATAGAAAAGGTAAGAGAAAACTTAGTAGCTCTTCAAAGAAATATGGCTAAAGGTAAAAATGTAATAATGGAAGGTAGAGATATTACAACAGTAGTATTTCCAAATGCTGATTTTAAATTTTACCTTGATGCATCTTTAGATGAAAGAGTAAAAAGAAGGCTTGAACAAAATAAAGAAAAAGGTATTGATATGAGTGAAAGTGAAATAAGAGATAATATTGCTAAAAGAGATTATAATGATATGCATAAAAAAGTTGGAGCATTAAAGAAAACAGATTATCAAATATATATCGATACTAGTAATATGACTATAGATGAAGTAGTAAATAAAATAGTAAATATTGTGAAAGAAGGTAATTAAAATGAATATAAGAGATAAATATATAGAATTTTTTGTAAGTAAAGGACATAAACAAATACCTAGTGCGCCAGTTGTACCAGAAAATGATCCATCAGTATTATTTAATACTGCAGGTATGCAGCCACTTGTACCATATTTAATGGGTGAAGTTCATCCATATGGGACAAGACTTTGTGATTATCAAAAATGTATTAGAACAAATGACTTAGATGAAGTTGGAGATGTAACTCATCATACATTCTTTGAAATGCTTGGTAACTGGTCTTTAGGTGATTACTTTAAAAAAGAAAGTATAGAATATAGTTTTGAATTTTTAACTAAGGTACTTAATATTCCAATTGAAAGACTTGCAGTTACTGTATTTAAAGGTAATGATGTATTAGAAGAAGATATTGAAAGTGAAAATTATTGGTTAAGTCATGGAATAAAACAAGAAAGAATAGCAAAAACTAGTGAAGATAATTTTTGGAGTGCAGGAGAAGTTGGGCCATGTGGAACAGATACTGAAATATTCTATTTTAGAAGTGATGATGATATTCCAGAAACCTTTGATCCAGAAGATGATAGATGGGTTGAAATATGGAATAATGTATTTATGCAATACGAAAGAAAAGAAGATGGAACTTTAGTAGTACTTCCTAAGAAAAATGTTGATACAGGTATGGGACTTGAAAGAATAACAGCAGTACTTGAAGGAGTTAATGATAACTATGAATCAAGTATATGGAAAGGTACTATAAAGAAAATAGAAGAAATATCAGGTAAAAGTTATTATGGTAATGAAAAAGCATTTAGAATAATTGCTGATCATATTAAAGCAGCAGTATTTATTTCAAGTGATCCAGCAGGTATTAAACCAAGTAATACAGATCAAGGTTATATACTTAGAAGATTAATTAGAAGAGCAATTAGATATGCAAAAATGATAGATATAGATATTAATAGTAACTGGGAAAGTGAAATTGCTAAAAATATAATAGATGAATATAAAAAATATTATAGTGAATTAAGTACAAATGAAAATGTAGTTATGGAAGTACTTAAAAATGAAAAAATTAAATTTAATCGTACACTTGAAAAAGGACTTAGAGAGTTTGAAAAAATTGTTAAAAATTTAAATGAAAATGAAATAAATAAAGATTTAGCATTTAAATTATATGATACTTATGGTTTCCCAATTGAACTTACTTTAGAACTTGCAAAAGAAAGAGGTCTTACTGTAGATGAAAAAGGTTTCTATGAAAAATTTAAAGCACATCAAGAATTATCTAGAACAGCATCTGCTGGTAAGTTTAAAGGTGGACTTGCTGGTAACAGTGAAATAGAAACTAAATATCATACAGCAACTCATCTTCTTAATGCAGCATTAAAAGTAGTTATTAATAAAGATGTACACCAAAAAGGATCTAATATAACTGATGAAAGAATGCGTTTTGATTTTTCTTGTGATCATAAATTAACAGATGAAGAAAAGAAAGCAGTAGAAGATTTAGTTAATAAATGGATAGATGAGGGTCTACCTGTAACTAAAAAAGAAATGAGTAAAGAAGAAGCTATTAAATCAGGCGCTGAATGTATGTTTATTGAGAAATATCCTGACATTGTAACAGTTTATAGTATTGGAGATGTTTCAAAAGAATTATGCGGAGGACCACATGTTAATAACACAAGTGAACTTGGTCATTTTAAGATAAAAAAAGAAGAAGCAAGTTCTGCTGGTGTTAGAAGAATTAAGGCTATATTAGAGGAGAAATAAATGAGAAGTAAGAAGAATAAAAAGAAGAGTAAATTTAAAAAAATATTTATATTACCTATAGTAGTTATAGTGCTTGTAATTATTTCATGTATTTACTGTTATATATGTACGACTCCAGTAAGTAAAAAGAGTGATAAAGTAACATTTGAAATAACATCAGGTTCTACAATAAAAGATATAGCAACTACTCTTAAAGATGAGGAATTAATTAGAAATTATTACTTTTTCTTAGCGTATGTAAAAATAAATAAAGTAAGTGGTATTCAGGCTGGTGATTATTCTCTTGATAAAAATATGAGTTTAAAAGAAATAACTGATATTCTAAAAAAAGGAAGTAATGTTACTAATAAAGAAATAACTATAACTTTTAAAGAAGGAAGAACAATGAGATCAATTGCTAAAACAATAAATGAAAATACTACTAATAGTTATGAAGACGTATTTGAAGCATTATCAGATAATGATTATATTAAAACATTAATCAATAAATATTGGTTTTTAGATGATGTTATATTAGACAGTAATATATATTATCCTTTAGAAGGTTATTTAGCACCTGATACATATAATTTTAAAGTAAATGCTAGCGTAGAAGATATATTTGAAAAGATGTTAGATCAAACAAATAAAATATTAATTGAATACAAAAATGGAATTGAATCATCCAATTTTAAAGTTCATCAAATATTAACACTTGCTTCAATGGTTGAAAGTGAAGGTGTTTCATTAGAAGATAGAAAAAATATTGCTGGTGTATTTATAAATAGATTAAATAAAAATATGGCATTAGGTAGTGATGTAACGACATATTATGCATCAAAAATAGAATTAGGTGAAAGAGATCTTTATGTTTCTGAAATAAATAGTGATAATCCATATAATACTAGAAGTGCCAAAAATGCTGGTAAACTTCCAGTAGGTCCAATATGTAATCCTAGTAAAGGTGCGATTGAAGCTGTTATAAGTTACACACCAAATGATTATTTATATTTCGTTGCAGATAAAAATATGAAAGTATATTTTACTAAAACAGATGCAGAACATAATAAGAAAATACAAGAACTAAAAAAACAAGGTTTATGGTTTGAATATTAAAATTAACTTCGGTTAATTTTTTTCTTAAAAAGGTTTCTTTTATTAATGGTTTTATGCTATAATTTAAAGTAGGAGTGATAACATATGTTCGAATATATAAATGGAAAAGTAACTATAATTGAAAGTGGATATATAGTAATAGATAATAATGGTATTGGATATAAAATATTTGTAGGAAGTCCATATTCATTTAATATAGATGAAGAATATAAAATATATTTATATCAGAATATTAGAGAAGATGAAAATACTTTATTTGGATTTAAAACAAAAGAAGAAAGAGATATGTTTTTAAAACTAATTAATGTTAAAGGCCTTGGTCCTAAAATGGCTCTTCCTATGCTTGCTGCTGGAAAAGTAGAAGGAATTGTTGATGCAATAGAAAGAGAAAATATACTTTATTTAAAGAAATTTCCTAAGATTGGCGATAAAGTAGCAAGACAAATTATACTTGATTTAAAAGGTAAACTTGTAAATAAAGAAGAATCATCTAAAGTAAATGAAGAACTTGTTTTGGCACTTAATGCATTAGGATATAAAAATTCTGATATAAATAAAGTTGTAAAAAATGTACCAAGTAATTTAAAAATAGAAGATCAAATAAAAGAAGCATTAAAATTATTATTAAAATAAAGGAGGCAAAATAAATGGATAGAGTACAAGATGCAGAAAAAACAGAAGAAGATAATTATGAATTATCACTAAGACCTAAATATTTAAGAGAATATATTGGTCAAAAGGATGTTAAAGAAAATATTGACGTTTTTATTAAGGCTGCTAAATTAAGAGATGAACCACTAGATCATACTTTACTTTATGGTCCTCCTGGACTTGGTAAAACAACACTTGCATTTATAATTGCAAATGAACTAGGTAGTAATATAAAAACATCTAGTGGACCCGCAATTGAAAAGACTGGTGATTTAGCTGCAGTACTTTCAAGTTTAGAGCCTGGTGATGTACTTTTTATAGATGAAATTCATAGAATGCCAAGAGTAGTAGAAGAAGTACTTTATTCTGCTATGGAAGATTTTACACTTGATATAATCATAGGAAACGATGGTTCATCTAGAAGTATAAAAATAGATTTACCACCTTTTACTTTAGTTGGAGCAACTACTAGAGTTGGAGATTTAACTTCACCACTAAGAGATAGATTTGGTATTATATCAAAACTTGAATACTATACAATTGAAGATTTATGTAATATTATTAAAAGAACAGCAGATGTGTTTGAAGTTGGAATTGAGGAGGCTGCTGCACTTGAACTTGCTAAAAGAGCAAGAGGTACGCCAAGAATTGCCAATCGTCTTTTAAAAAGAGTTAGAGATTTCGCCTTAGTTGAAGGACTTGGAACAATAACACTTGATATAACTAAAAAGTCATTAGATAGATTAAAGGTTGACTCTGAAGGACTAGATGATACAGATCATAACTTATTAAAATCAATTATATATAAATTTAATGGGGGACCCGTTGGAATAGATGCATTAGCCGCATCTATTGGTGAAGAAGCCTCTACAATAGAAGATGTATATGAACCATATTTACTTCAAAATGGTTTCTTAAAAAGAACTAACAGGGGTAGAGTTGTAACAGAAAAAGCATATAAACATCTTGGAATTGATTATCAAAAAAGTATGTTTGATTAAGAGTTTTATATAGAAAACTCTTTTACTATGTGTTATAATACTATGAAAAAAGGAGATTAATCAATTTATGGGCAAAGTAATCGCGTTTAATAGAAATCCTAGATATGATGATAGAATTGTAGAATTTTTTGAAAAATTAGGGGAGTTTTATACTCGTAATAGAAGCGATATTAAAAAAAATGAGAAAATGAGAAATCTATTTATAGAATTTTTTAATGCAAATCGTAATTACTCTCTAAAAAAATGGAAATTAGATGGTGAAGAATTTTTTGAAAAGTTTGATAAAGTAACATATAGTGATAATCCTGAAACTAAATTAGTTAAAGAACTTATATATACAAACCTTTACCATGCATCTAAACATGTTTTTCCTTCTTTAACTATTAGTGATATGTCACTTTTGATTAAAATAAGAAGTAAATATATTGATTTGAGTGAATATAAAACAAAAAAATTAATAGATAAGATTGCTAACCCATTTGATAAAGAACAATTAGATTTATTAAGTGAAGAAGGAAAAGAAAAATATTTAATGGATTATATTGATAGTATAAAAGAAAAAGAAAGCCCAAAAAAAGAAAAATATGAAGCTAATTTTCAAGATATAGAAAAATATTATATAAATAAAGCTTATGATTATTTAGATTATGTTGGAGTAGATACAGAAAAATTTAATGATGAAAAGGTTTTAAATACAGTATTAAAAATACGTAGAATAGAAAAATATAATAACATAGACAAGCATAAATTTTTGGAAGTTGCAAGAACTATAAGATATATATCACTTACCGATGAACAAGAATTTACTGGTATTGCTAATTTGATAAATTTATTCTTAGTTTATAAAAATAAGGTAAGAGAATTAATTGATAATGATATACTTAAAATATTAGTAATAATGAAAAAAAATAAAATAGAAGAATTATCTGAAGCAATAAAAAAATATGAATTAGAGAAATGAGGTAGTAAAATGAAAACAGATGACTTTGATTATTATTTACCAGAAGAGTTAATAGCACAAACTCCAATAAAAGAAAGAGATCATTCAAGACTTTTGGTGCTTGATAAAAAAACTGGTGAAATTACACATGAAAGATTTGATCATATAATAAATTATTTAAATAAGGGTGATGTACTTGTTATAAATAATACAAAAGTAATACCTGCTAGAATAATTGGTACTAAAGAAGAAACAGGAGCAGTTATTGAAGTACTTATGCTAAAAGATCTTGGCTCTGATGAGTGGGAATGCTTATGTAAACCAGCTAAAAGAGTAAAAGAAGGAACTATTATTAAATTCTCTGATGATTTAAAAGTAGAATGCACTAAAGTATTAGATGAAGGTATTAGACATTTTAAATTTATATATGATGGAATACTTTTAGAAATATTGGATAGATTAGGAGAAATGCCACTTCCACCATATATACATGAAAAGTTAGAAGATAAAAATAGATATCAAACAGTATATGCTAAAGAAGAAGGTAGTGCAGCAGCACCTACCGCAGGTCTTCATTTTACAAAAGAATTACTTGAAAAAATAAAAGAAAAGGGTATTGATATAGAAGAGGTTACTCTTCATGTTGGACTTGGCACATTTAGGCCTGTACAAGTAGAAGATGTAACTAAACATAAAATGCACAGTGAATTTTATATGATGAGTAAAGAAACTGCCGAAAATCTTAATAAAGCCAAAAAAGATGGAAGAAGAATAATTGCAGTTGGTACAACATCAACAAGAACATTAGAAACAATAATGAATTTGTATGGTGAATTTAAAGCATGTTCTGGATGGACAGAAATATTTATATATCCGGGGTTTGAATTTAAAGGAATTGATGCATTAATTACAAATTTTCATTTACCAAAATCAACACTTGTTATGCTTGTAAGTGCTTTTGCAGGTAAAGAAAAAATAATGAATGCATATAATGAGGCAGTTAAAAATAAATATAGATTCTTTTCGTTTGGTGATTCAATGTTTATAAAATAAAAAATTAGGATTTTTTTCCTAATTTTTTTATTAGTGCAGAACTATTTGATTTATTAAATCTTTTTGCAAATTCTCTTTCAAAATCAATTAATTCGGTATCATAAAATCCAAATTGTTCTGTAATAATTGTTTCAGTTTTAAAACTATCATTACTTCTCATATATATTTTTAAGCACTTTAAGTTTGGATCTACTGTTTCTATTAATAATGCAATCGCTTCTTCAGGAGTATATTTTTTATTTTTTTCAATGTCATTTGTTATATGCATTAAAATATTATAATATACAGGACCAATTTTTTCATTACCTATATATCTATCTTTTAATTCGTTTACGTCATCAATAAGTTCATTTCTTCTATTATCAGATAATTTATCAAAACTTTCAAAATTTCTATTAAAGTAATAAAATTTTGATTTAACTTTTATTTTAAGTGAAGGATATTTATGGCACATTATTTTAAAGTTTTCCATATATTTCTCCTTTTAATTATTTTTAGGTTTAAATGCTAATGCTTTAGGATTAGATTTATTAAATCTTTTCGCATATGCTAGTTCATAATCAATAAGTTTTTGATCATAAAATCCTAATTCTTTTGTAGATTTACTTTCTATTTCAAAATCTGTTTTACTTGATAAAAATATTTTTGTTAACTTTAATGTTGGATCAATTGTTTCAATTAATAAAGCAATTGCTTCATAAGGAGTATATTTTTTATAATTAAGTATATCTTTATCTAATTTATTTAAAATTATATAATAATTTGGACAAAGCGCATTATTTTCTTTACAATATTTTTCTTGAAGTTCTATAGCTTCTTTTTTTAATTCATCTCTTCTTTCAATAGTTAATTCATTAAATCCATCAAAAGAACCTGTTAGGTAGTAAAATTGATTTTTTGAACCATTTTTAAAAGCTTCATATTGAAATAATAAATTGTCAGTATTATAATCAATTGATCTTCTTGCTCTATATCTTGCTTTAATCATATAAATGACACTTCCTTTTCATTAATGCCACATATTATATAATAACTATTAAAAAAAGTCAAAATTTGTGTTATAATTCTTTTGAGGTGCATTATGAAAATTAAATACGAATTATTAAAAACAGAAAAAAATACAAAAGCAAGAAATGGAATATTACATACAAATCATGGATCATATGAAACACCGATATTTATGCCGGTTGGAACACTTGCGAATGTTAAAACACTTGTTCCAGAAGAATTAAAAGAAATGCATAGTGCAGTAATATTATCTAATACATATCATTTATGGCTTAGACCTGGTGAAGATATAGTATCAAAAGCAGGGGGACTTCATAAATTTATGAACTATGATGGGCCTATATTGACTGATTCAGGTGGATTTCAAGTATTCTCGCTCGCAAAACCAAAAAATATTAGTGAAGAAGGAGTTAAATTTAAAAGTCATATAGATGGAAGAGAATTATTTTTAACACCAGAAAAAAGTATTGGAATACAAAACAAATTAGATAGTGATATTGCAATGAGTTTTGATGAATGTCCACCAGCAAGTGCAGACTATAAATATATGAAAAATAGTATTGAAAGAACACTTAGATGGGCAAAAAGAGGAAAAGATGTACATAGTAATGAAAATCAATCATTATTTGGTATTATCCAAGGTGGTGCATATGAAGATTTAAGAAAATTTTCGGCAACAGAAACTGTTAAACTTGATTTTGATGGCTATAGTATTGGTGGTGTTGCAAATGATAATGAATCAAAAGAAGATATGTATAAAGCAATAGATTATTCAATTCCATATATACCTGAAAATAAACCTAGATATTTAATGGGTGTCGGAGAACCAGTCGATATTATAGAGGGCGTTATTAGAGGAATTGATATGTTTGACTGCGTCCTTCCAACTAGAATTGCAAGACATGGTAATGCCTTTACAAGAGATGGTAAAATGAATCTTAGAAATTTAAAATTTAGAGAAGATTTTACTCCTATTGAAAGTGACTGTGATTGTTATACATGTAAACACTATACTAGAGCATATATTAGACATTTATTAGTTGCGAATGAACAACTTGCGGGTAGATTACTTTCTATACATAATATTAGATTTTTAATAAGACTTACAGAAGATTTAAGAGAAGCAATTAAAAATGATAATATATTAGAATATAAAGAAGAATTTTTAAGTAGATATGAAAAAAATAAGAAATAAATCTTATTTTTTTTGTTTCTTAAAGTTAATTCCAATCATACTAGAAAGTACTAAAGTAACTATAGTAATTAAATAATAAATAATTTCTTTTATATTAATTTTATATTTAAATAATAAAGATAATCCTAAGAATATAACAATTGTAATAAAAGCCATTTTAAGTCCTTCAAGCCATCCTTTTTTATTACTTAATCTTCCAATTTTAATACCAGTTAAAACAAATATAAGAATAAAACTTATTATTTTTAAAGCATTATTAAATGAGTTACTTGTAATATTGAAATAATAAAGAATAGTATATATTAAAGTAAAAATTAGAATTAGAATAAATTCGTAAACAGTAGTTTTTAAATATTTCATATTAATCACCTAGTAAATATTATTCGTTTTGAATAAATTTTATACATTTAATCATAATAAAAATAGGTGATAATATGATTTGGACAATTATTTTTAGAACAGTACTATTTTATTTTTTAGTTGTAATAGCATATAAAATAATGGGAAAGAGAGAAGTAGGAGAACTTGGTGTATTTGATTTTATTATATCAATGCTTATATCGCAATTAATCGCAATATGTATTGAGAATTATAAAGATCCAATATGGTTTGTAATTGTACCAACATTAATACTAGTTTTATTTCAAATAGTATTTTCATTTTTATCATTAAAAAGTAATAAGTTTAGAGATATATTAGATGGAAAAGAAAGTGTAATAATATCAAATGGTAAATTAAATTTTAGTGAAATGAAAAAACAAAAATATAATTTAAATGATTTATTACTTCAATTACGAGATAAAGGAATAAGAACAATAGAAGAAGTAGATTATGCAATATTAGAAACAAATGGTAAATTATCAGTATTTCAAAAACAAGATGATAATAATAATGTTTTTCCATTACCATTAGTACTTGATGGTGTAATAGAAGAAAATAATTTAAAATTTATTAATAAAACAAGAAAATGGTTAAATAATGAATTAAATAAAAAGAAAATAAATCTTGATAATATTTTTTATGCTTTTTATAAAGATGATGATATATATGTAATAGAAAACGAAAATTAATTTCGTTTTTTTATATGTTTATTATATAATGTTAATATTAGTTGACAAATTTCAAAGTTAAAATGCTTGAATGCAACTTATATATTTTTTATAATGAACTTGAAATGAGGTGAAAGTATGTCTTTAGGAGAAAGACTATTAGATTTAAGAAAAAAGAAAGGATTATCACAAGAAGAAATCGCAGGATTATTAGATGTATCAAGACAAACAGTAAGTAAATGGGAAACAGATCAAAGTACACCAGATTTTGATAAAATTATTCCTATTTGTAAGTTATATGAAATAGATGCGAATGAATTATTAACAGGTGAAAAAAGTAGTGTAAAAGCACCTAGCAATAATAAAAAAAGTGCGAAAACAATAAGTTTATCAATAGTTCTTTATATACTATCTACTGTATGGATTATTTTTGCAACAGCAACATTAAATAAACCAATACTTGGTGTATGTATATTTTTAATAATAATTGCACTAGCAACTGGACTTCTTATTTATAATGCCATCTTAAATAAAAAAGAGAAAAAACAAAAAACAAGAGAAGAAAAATTAGTAAGTCAGATAAATGAAATAATTACAATATTTATACTTGTTATATATTTTATTGTAAGTTTTACAACTATGGCTTGGCATATTACTTGGATTTTATTCATAATAAATGTATTAATTGAAGAAATAGTTAAATTGATTTTTTCTTTAAAAGGAGGTAAATAATGAAAAATAATAAAGTATTAACAATTATTTTGATATGTATATGTTCTATTTTTACTATTTTATTATCTATATTTTTAGTAGTATCAATAAAAGATAAAAATAAATTTACATTTAATTTTGATTTTCTTAAAAAAGGAGAAAGTAATAATTTAATATATAATGAAAGCTTTGATGATATAAATAAAAATGTTAATATTAAAGTTTCTTCATCTAATATTTATATAAAAAATTCGAGTGATAATAAAACAACATTAAAAATGTATGGAAGTGAAAAATCAAAAGATGATTTAAAAGTAACAAACGAAGAAGATTTAAATATAAATGTTGAATCAAAAGGATGCATAGGCTTTTGTTTTAATAATGAAGTAGATAAAGTTATATTATATTTACCAGAAACATTTGATAAAAAAATAAATATTGAAAATTCTTATGGAGATGCAAAAATAGAAAAATTTGAAAATGTTATATTAAACGCAAAAATTTCATCGGGTGATATTAATGTAGATACTGTAAAAGAAATTAATATAGATAATGATTATGGGGATGTTTTTATAAAGAAAGTTGAAACTGCTAAAATTAATGCTAGTGCGGGAGATATAAAAATTGATGAAGTAAATAATATAAATGCGGATAATAACTATGGAGACATAAAAATTAAAAATGTATATAATTATATAAATTTAAATTGTGATTGTGGTGATATAAAAATAAATAATGCCACTTTAAATAAAAATTCAGTAATTAAAGATGATTATGGTGATATTACTATTTCAAATATTAAAAATGTATATATTGATTCAAAAACAGATTATGGAGATAATGATATAAATAATAATGATAGAAAATCAGATATAGTTTTAAAGATTAAAAACAATTGCGGAGATATAAAAGTTAATTAATTTGACTTTTATATCTTTTTTGAATATAATATAGTGCGTTTGAAAAAAAGGTGATATTATGAAAGAAAACTTAATAAATTTAAAAAATCAATTAATTGAAAGCCAAAAAAATAATAGTGAACCAGGATATGTTTTTGTTAATGTAAATGATTCACTAGTAAATGGTGATACACATTATAGTGAGGAATATTATAACAATATGATTGTACCTGCGAATATAGCGGCATACAAAGTTATAAAATATTATGAGAGTCAACTTGAGAATCATAAAAAATTAAAACAAACTACTTCAGATAAAGTAGATTTAGAAATAGGTATAGAAGTAGTTGTCAAAGGTAAGACATATGAGGCTGAAAAAAGAAAACATTATAAATATGAAGATATGGTTGTAATTGCGCCATATGCATTTACAGACTTAGGTCCAAAAGAAGATAGAATATATTTAGAAGATGTAATCGTTCCAGAAGAAGAAAGAGTAAAAACGCCATATATGGCAGTTAATTACGAAGAATTTTTTAAAGAAATGAAAGATTATGGATATGATTTTGGTGCTTCAACATATGTTGATTTACTTACAAGATTTAAAAACTCAGAATATATATATGATATATGGGATGATAAAATTTTAAATCCATCATTAAGTATTGAAGCAAGTAAACAAAAGAAATTAATGTAGTTCTAAACTATAAGAAATATTCATTTATATTATTAGGTGATAATAGTGGATATTTTCTATAGTTTTTTTATTACTTCTTTAGCGGGCTTAGCAACTATGTTAGGTACATTTGTAATATTTTTTTCATCAAAAAATAAAGATAAAATAATTACTTCTTCATTATCTTTTGCATCTGGTGTTATGGTATGTGTTTCACTTTTAGATTTAATGCCAGAATCATTAAATATGCTTAATAATAACTTAAACTTATTTTTAAGTATTATATTATTTTTTATATTTTTGTGTATTGGCGTTCTAACATCTATGGCAATAGATAAATATTTACCAGAAACAAAAGAAAATACAAAACTATATAGAGTTGGAATAATATCTATGCTTGCGATTATATTTCATAATATTCCAGAAGGTATCGCAACATTTATGGCATCAAGTATGGATAAAACACTAGGAATAAGTTTAGCAATTGCAATAGCTATGCATAATTTACCAGAAGGAATAAGTATTGCAGTACCAATTTATTATTCTACAAATAAAAAATCAAAGGCATTTATTTATACATTTATATCAGCTATTTCAGAACCATTTGGTGCATTAATAGCGTTTATATTTCTAAAAAAATTTGTAAATGATATATTCATGGGATTATTATTTTCATTTATTGCTGGAATAATGATACATATATCATTTTATGAATTACTTCCAGAATCTAAAAGATATAAAAACTATAAACTAACATCCATATTCTTTATTATTGGAATTATATTTATGTGTATTAATTTATTTTTATTTTAAAAATAATGTCGATTAAAACTAGTATTAATTTAAGAATTATCCTCGTAATATTTTTTAGGAGGAATAAGAATGAATAATTATTTTAATAGTGGACTAAATGATGAAGAAGTAATTAAATCTAGAAAAAAATATGGTAGTAATAGTATTACAGAAAAAAAACAAAACAAATTTATAGACTTTTTACTTGATGCACTAGCAGATCCAATAATAAAAATACTACTAATAGCGCTTGCGATAAAACTGGTATTCTTATTTAAAGACTTTGATTTATTTGAAACTCTTGGAATAGTGATTGCTATATTTGTTGCAACATTTATATCATCACTTTCAGAATATGGTTCAGAAAAAGCATTTAATAAAATGCAAGAAGATGCATCTAAAATAAAATGTAAAGTAAAAAGAAATGGAAAAATAGTAGAAGAAAAAATAGATGATATAGTTGTAAATGATATTGTTTTTTTAGAACCAGGTGATATGATTCCTGCGGATGGTTATATAATTGATGGAGAAATAAGTGTTGATGAATCATCACTTACTGGTGAAAGTGCTGAAGTATATAAATATAAAGTAGATGGAGATATTACTGATAAAAATAGAGTGTTTAGAGGAACAGTTGTATATTCTAAAAGAGCATGTTTTAAAGTAGATAAAGTTGGAGTTAATACTATGTATGGTGAAATAGCAGAAGAATTAAAAGAAAAGACGGAAGATTCACCTTTAAAATTAAGACTTGCAGCCTTAGCTAAAACAATAAGTAAAATAGGTTATATTAGTTCATTTGTTGCTGCTTTTTCATATCTTTTTGCAGTTTTTGTAATTCAAAATAATTTTGATATAAATTTAATAAGAGAAGATATAGTAAATATTCCATTTTTATTTAAAAACTTATTATATGCGCTTACATTATGTGTAACTATAATAGTAGTCGCAGTTCCTGAAGGACTTCCAATGATGATTACTTTAGTATTATCTACTAATATGAAAAAAATGCTTAAAGATAATGTTTTAGTTAGAAAATTAACAGGAATTGAAACATCTGGATCACTTAATATTTTATTTACTGATAAGACAGGCACACTTACAAAAGGAAAGTTAGAAGTAACAAGCGTAATACTTGGTAATTTAAAAGAATATAATGAAGAATTTGAAATGCTAAATAATAAAAAATATCATGATTTATTTTCTCTTAGTGTTGTTTGTAATAATGATAGTAACTATGATTCAGAAAGAGATGAAATATTTGGGGGTAATATAACAGATAGAGCACTTTTATCATTTGTTCAAAATAAAAAAAGTGCTGTAAGAAGAGTAGATAGTATTCCATTTGATAGTAAAAATAAATATGCGGGAGTTAAAATAGACAATAAATATAAAATAAATTTGGTAAAAGGTGCACCAGAAAAATTACTTGACTATTGTAAGTATTATGTTGATGAGTTTGGTGAAAGAAAAGAATTTAAAAATAAAGATAAAGTAAAAGAAAAAATAGAATTGTTAACAAGTAAAGGAATAAGAGTTCTAGTTCTTATTACAAATAATAATTTAGACTTAAAAAACTTTAGAAATTCATCTTTAGTTGGAGTAGTATGTTTAAAAGATGAAATAAGAAAAGAAGCAGTATCAGGTATTAAACTTATGAAAGACGCTTCAATACAAACCGTTATGATAACAGGTGATAATAAAAAAACTGCGATTAATATCGCAAATGAATTATCATTAATTGAAAAAAGTACAGATATTGCACTTACTTCAGATGAATTAAATAGTATGACAGATGAAGAAATAAAAAAGATTTTACCTAATTTAAGAGTAGTTGCAAGAGCACTTCCAAAAGATAAAAGTAAACTTGTAAAAATTGCTAAAATGAATAATTTAGTTGTTGGTATGACAGGTGATGGAGTAAATGATGCTCCAGCACTTAAAAAAGCAGATGTTGGTTTTTCAATGGGAAGTGGTACAGAAGTTGCTAAGGAAGCAAGTGATATTGTAATACTTGATGATAACTTTTTATCAATATCAAAAGCAGTACTTTATGGTAGAACAATATTTAAAAGTATAAGAAAGTTCTTAATTGTACAACTTACAATAAATATGTGTGCTGTTTTTATATCTGTAATATGTCCATTTATAGGAATAGATACACCAGTAACTGTTATTCAAATGCTTTGGATTAATATGATTATGGATACACTTGCAGGACTTGCATTTGCATTTGAGCCACCACTTATTGACTATATGAAAGAAAAACCAAAAAAGAAAAATGAGTCAATAATAAATAGATATATGATTAGTGAAATTGCTGTAACAAGTATTTATTCTAGCTTCTTATGTTTATTTTTCTTAAAATCAGATTTTATAAATTCATTATTTAGAACAAGTGCAAATAATGCATATATAATGAGTGCTTTCTTTGGATTATTTATATTTATAGATATATTTAATAGTTTTTCAGCAAGAACATCAAGAATTAATATTTTTTCAAATATTGAAAAAAATAAAACATTTATACTAATTATGGCATTTATTGCAATTGTTCAAATAATTTTAATTTATTTTGGTGGTACCATGTTTAGAACAAAATCACTTACTTTATTTGAATTTTTAGTAATGCTTATACTTGCTATAACTGTTATTCCAGTAGATTCATTTAGAAAATTTATATATAAGAAAAAATATGGTATTGAGAATGTATAAAATGTCTTTAAATAATAATAAAAATATTATATAATCATCTTAGAGGTAGGTGATTTGTTTGAAAGAAATAAGTAAAAATTATTCAAAAAGAATAGATACAAGGGACGAACTTTTATAAAGGTTAAATTTATATAAAGGAATATTATCCGATCATGTAGTTGAATATTTAAATTCTATAATAGAACTTGATTTTTCTGTTTTAAAAGAATATTTAAGTATCGAAGAAATAAATGCTTTATCTGAACTTGATATATATAAAAGAGCAGCAATATATAATATATACAATAGAGCATTAAAAACAGTTCAAAAGAATAGTGAAAAACTTAGAATTTATGGTAATGAATATGGGGTTCCTGGTTTAAATATTTTTATGCCATTAAAAGCAAAGAATGCTAGAGTTTTTTCGTATAATTACGATGAAAGCCCTAAAATAAGGGAAAAAGTACCAGAAGGTTATACTACTAAAAATTTAGGTAATATATCTTTATATCAAGTACTTGAAAATGATAGCTTAAGACAAATAGAACTTGAAAGAATAATGAAAAAACTTGAAAATTTATATGATGAAAGCAAGAATTCATCTTTTTTAGAAAAAAAGAATGCTGCTTATGTATTCGCACTTACTCAAGAAATAGAACGATATGAAAGAATGTTTACAGAACTAGATAGTAGACATGGTTTAACTGATGAAGAAAAAGTTATGATGGAAACAACTAATATAATTCATGATGCATTTTTAGATGATTATTCATTATCACATAAGAAATTTGATGATGAAAGTAAAACATATAATAAAAAATCAGAAAGTAAAATGGAAAAAACACTAGTTAAGAAAATGCCTAACTTAATAGTTAAAGATAATATTAAATATTTATAATTGACTTTCATTAATAATTATTGTATATTTAAATTGTAATTTTTTGTTAAAGGAAAGGAGGGTGAATGCTATGAGATTACAAGAAATAAACAAATTAATAAAATCAAAATGGGCATTTCATACTTCCTTATTTTTTAACGCATAAAAAATCTCTTTTTTGAAAAGCCCATTTGTAATGGGTTTTTATTATGTATGAAAGGGAGTGTTTTTATGAAAAAACAAAAAAAGAAAAATTTAAGTAAAATATTAGTATATTTTAAAGATTATAAATATATATACATACTATGTTTTTTAATTATGTTAATAACTGATTTTGGTATAGTTATATATGGAGGATTAATTGGTGATGCAACGCAAAGTTTAATTAATAAAAAGATAGATAATGCAGTTAAATTACTTGTTTTATATTTTATAATTGTTATAGTTAATAATCTTTTAAATAGATTTAGGGAATATTTATCAAGAAAATCACAAATAAAAATATCTAGAAAAATAGGTTATGATACATATAATAAGGCAATGAAATTGCCAGCATATGCTTATGAAGAAATGTCATCAGGTGAAATAATAAATAGAATAACAAATGATACAGAAACAATTGTTGGAAGTATTGATGAACTTATGGATATTTTAGCGTATGTATTTGCGGCATCTGTACTTCTTATATATATTTATATAAATTCTTACTTACTTGGTATTGAAATAACTATATTTTTGATATTATTTAGTTTTGTAACAGGATATTTTCAGAAGAAACTTAAAACTATAAAAAAAGATAAGAAAAAGGTAATTGATGAATACACATCTTTAACAAACGAATCTATAAGAGGATATAGAGAAATTAAGACACTAGGTATTATAAAAAATATACAAAATGATGTTTCTAGTATTATTAAATCTTTATTAAATAAATCCATCAAAGAAAATAATATAATTGTTGTATCAAATTTAGTATCACAAATATTTAGAGGTGTGCTTGAAGTTGGAGTATTTTTAACATGTGCTATTCTTATTGGTAAAGATAAATTATCTATTTCGTTTTTTATAGCAATGACTTATTATATTTATCAATATACATATATAATTCAAGCAGTAACTGATTTTGGAAAAAGATATCAAGAATTAGATGTTTCTATGTCTAGAATAAATGAAATTTTATTTAATGAAAAATATGAAGATGTTAAATATGGTAATAATTCATTAAATAATATTAAAGGAGTCATTAAATTTAATAATGTTTCATTTAGTTATCCGAATGAAAAAGAAATATTAAATAATTTTAATATTACATTTGAGCCTAATAAAAAAATTGCAATTGTAGGCTCATCAGGAGAAGGGAAATCCACTTTATTCAATTTAATAACTAGACTTTTTGATCCAACAAGTGGAACAATAACTTTAGATCATGTTGACATAAAAGATTTAACTGAAGAATCATTAAGAAAAAGTATATCAATAATAAGACAAGAACCATTTATTTTTAATAGAACTATTTTAGAAAATTTTAAATTAATTGATCCAAAGGTAACTTTAAAAGAAGTAAAAAAATATTGCAAAATGGCGTGTATTGATGAATATATTGAGTCTTTGCCTAAAAAATATGATACTATTTTAGGAGAAGGCGGAGTAAATTTATCTGGAGGTCAAAAACAAAGACTTTCAATCGCAAGAACATTACTAAAAAAATCTAAAGTAATATTATTTGATGAAGCAACAAGTGCACTTGATAATGAATCACAAAGGTATATTAAAGATTCAATTGATGCTTTAGCACATAATCATACAGTTTTAATAGTGGCTCATAGATTATCAACTATTGTTGATGCTGATATTATATATGTAATAAAAAATGGTGAAGTTTTTGATCATGGCACACATGAATATTTAATGAAAAATTGTGAATTTTATCAAAATTTATATACAACTGAGGATAAAGCAATAAAATAATATAATTTATTTTATATTTTACTAATGTGTGAATTGACAAACATATGTGTTTTGTGTTAAAATTCTATTGTTTGTAAAGCCTCTTGGCTCTACAACCGCACTAATAAGGTTTAAGTAAGCTTAGAGTAAGCACCTTAAAGGGCGAGTCTTAGAATATTAAAGAAGGAGGTACTAATATGAAAGCAATAATTGAAACTGGTGGAAAACAATATACTGTTACTGAAGGAACTGAAATTTATGTTGAAAAAGTAACTGGTGAAGCTGGAGATACTGTAACATTTGACAAAGTATTAATGTTAGATGGTAAAGTTGGTATGCCATATGTTGAAAACGCTAAGGTTGTTGGTGAAATTGTTAAACAAGGTAAACAAAAGAAAGTTGTAATTTTCAAATACAATGCTAAGAAAAATTACCATAAAACTCAAGGTCATAGACAACCATATACTAAAATTGTTATTAAATCAATTAAATAGTTAGGTATAAAATGATAAAAGTTGAAATAAAAAATAATAAAATAGAAATAAAAGGACATGCTAATTATGATGATTACGGAAAAGATATCGTTTGTGCATCAGTTAGTTCAATAGTAATAACAACAATTAATGCTATTATAGAATTTGATCCTGAATCTATTTATTATGAAGATTTAAATAATAGAATTTTAATTGAAAAACTAAAAGATGATGATATTACTAATAAACTTATTAATAATATGATAGAACTTTTAGAAGAACTTGAAAAAAGTTATAAAGATAATATAAAAATAATAAGGAGGTAAACTATGTTAAAAATGGTTTTAGATATACAAAGATTTGCCCACGTTAAAGCACAAGGTTCAACTCACAATGGTCGTGATAGTGCTGGTAGAAGATTAGGCGCTAAAGCAGCAGATGGTGAATTTGTTAGTGGTGGATCAATTATTTACCGTCAAAGAGGAACTAAAATTTATCCAGGTCACAATGTAGGAATGGGTGTTGATCATACATTATATGCTAAAGTTGCTGGATATGTTAAATTCGAACGTAAAGGTAGAGATAAAAAACAAGTTAGTGTTTATGAAGAAAAATAATATCATCTTAGGGTGATATTTTTTTATTTAAAATTTAAATATGTGAAAGTATTCTTGAATATGTAAGTAAAAAATATTATAATATGGATGTGGTAAAGAAATACGGAGAAACTATATGAAAAAATAGATGTACAAAAACTTATTGATAATAAGAAAATAGAATTATATAAAGAAAAACCAAAAGAAGGAGAATTCTTTGGAATAATCACAAACGTTGAGTGCTTTGCTCCATATTATTCTGACAAGTCATCATATATTTATGAAGGTAATATTTTTGATAATGGTCAAGCATATGTGTGATAATTTTTGATAGACAAGGTAAAAGAGATAAATAAGTATAATTAAAAAATCATGTGGAGCTATTGATTTTATTATATAAATAATGAAATTAACTAGTTTTGCCTTATATTTGAGTGTTCTTTATTTAAGGTTCACTCTTTTATTTATATTTTAACTTGTTATAATATTGGGTCGATTTTATAATTATATTGAAGAAAATACAGGGAGGTGAAATGAATTGAAAAAATCTGAAATAATTGAAACAATTACAACTATAAAAGGATTAACAAAGGCAGATGTAACAAGAGTATTTGAAGCAACATTTAATTTAATTAAAGAAGAATTAGTTAAAGGAAATGATGTAGCAGTATCAGGATTTGGAACTTTCAAAAAATTAGAAAGAGCAGCAAGAACTGGTAGAAATCCACAAACTGGAGAAACTATTCAAATATCTGCTAGTAAGTCAGTAAGTTTTAAAGCATCTAAAACTTTAAAAAATGAAATGAATAAATAATATATGGAATATCACTATATGTGATATTTTTTCTTTTTTATGTAAAAATGGCTTGAATTATTTTATATTAGAGTTAACATACAACACGATGATAGGAGGGAATTAAAAAAATGAGTTCAGATTATATAAAAGTAGCAAGAAAGAATATACATAAAATGAGAAAATATTATGATACAATTATATTAGCAGAATGTGTAAAAAAAACTATGAATTATTAAATAATAAATATGATGGTGTTACAGGGAGCGATGGTTATTCTTATTTTAAAAAAGCAGAAAAATATGATGAAACGGAAAAAGGAGAATTAATTAAGAATGCTCTTGTGTATTTAAATATGAAATATGGATATTCTATTAAAGAGGATATATTTAAACAATTTGAAGAAATTGATTTTGATGAGGATAAGAAAAAATGATTGAAGATGAATTTGATAAATATATGGTAGAAGATGTAATACCTAGTGTAATTGCATATTATATAAAGGTATATTATGATGAAAAAAGTAATTGTTCATTTGATAATTATGTTAATTCTGCTTTAGCATTATTCAATGGTTATGAAGAATGTATTGATGATTTAAGTTGTGCTGTGGAAAGAATACTTAAAAATAAGTTTAAATTATATATTAATAATAAAGAACCTTTGATGTTAAAAGGTAATTAATTATTTTAAAAATTTCTTAATTTTATAGTACTAGTATAAATGTGTAGAAAATCTTAAAAATAAAAATATAGAAAAATCTGCATTCTTATACTAGTATTTTTATATATTTGTGCAATGAACTACAGCAAAATTTGATATTACTAAAAGTTATAGCAATTATAACATATTAATATTTGACATTATAGCAAGGTATGAATATAATATTAACTAACAGGTGATACTATGAATAATATTAATTTAAATTCGTTAAAAATATTTTTAGAGGTAGCAAATTCTAATAGTTTTTTAGCTGCATCAAATAAATTATTTCTTTCACAACCAGCTATTAGTAAGAGTATTTCTAAACTAGAGGATGATTTAGGATATCAATTATTTTATCGTGCTAATAAAGGAATTTCTTTAACACCTTCTGGTAAGGTTTTACAAAAATATCTTAAAGAAACCAAAGATTTATTAGAATCGTGTGATAGAGTTTTAATTTCTATGAATGACATTGAAGAAGGTAATCTAGTAATTGGCGTACAATCACATATAGTAAGAAATTATTTAATGGATAAAATTTCACATTTTTATACAAATCATCCGAAAATAAAGATTCAATTGATAGATAATTCTACATCACAATTGATTGAAAAACTAGAATCACGTTCTATTGACTTTGTTATTGATGCCTCACCCATAGAAACAATTTATAATAATATTAGTGTTTCACCTATCACAGAATTAGATACTTGTTTTATAAAATCAGTAGGAAATAAGAATATTTATTCTAGTTTAGATGATATGCAGTCGGAATCGTTAATATTTCCATCATCTAGGAGTTCGCTGAGAAAAAATTTAGATAAAATATGCGAAAGTAAAAATTTAATACTTTCACCAAAATTAGAATTTGAAACGGAGGAACTAATTATTGATGCTGTGAGAAGAAATCTTGGCGTTGGATATGTTGTTTCTCCAGCAGTAGAATATTTAATAAAAGCAAATATTCTTAGTAAAATAGAAATAAAACAAGATTTACCAAAATTAGAAATTAATTTAGTAAGTATTGATAATAATTTAACTAAAATTGCAAAATTATTTATAAAGGAAGAAATATTAAATGAAAAATAAGTTGTTAAAGTTTTATGGTGAAAAATATGATCTAAAAAAATTTGAAGATAATGTATCTACTCTTGATATTGCTTTTTTAATATACGATTGTGATAATAATTATTATTTTAATAAAGATGATTTATTAGGAGAAAAAAAGCCTAATCAAATATTAAAAATTATACATGATTATAATAAAAAATATAAATTAAAAATTACAAATTTTTATCCAGTTTGTTTTTGTGATAAAACACTTGTAATTGCGTTTAAGACAGATAATATTAATTCAAATCTTAATAAATACAAATCGAATCAAGCATTATGTAAATATAAATTTTTAATAGAATATCATCAAAATAATTTTGAGACAATGTTTGTTTCTACAACTATAAAAAATGAAATAAAAGCATCTCAAAAAAATAAAAAAAGATATTTTATTCATGAAAAAATTATAAAAAAATACATATTTACAAGTAAAAAACGAAAAAAAGATGAATTTAAAAGTTTACTTAATAATCTTATACCAAATAAATCATCTATTATAGACGTATCTTGTGGTGATAATTCTGATATATTTCCACTTGCTCTTAAAAAAAAGTATAAAGTAATAGTAGGAAATGATATCTGTATAAATTATTTAAATACACAAGAAAATTATGAAGTTATTTATACAAACGATGATATAGAGCAAAATTTAATAAAAGAAGGTAGCTATGATGTAAGCTTTTGTAAAAATACTTTACATCATATGAGTAATTTAAGTAACATAAATAATATGCTGCAATTTCTAAATAGAATATCAAATGAAATTATAATTGTAGAAATATCTAATCCGTTGGAGCAAGGAGGATTACCTAAATTTTTGAATAAATATTTATATACTTGGTTTTTAAAAGATTTAGGAAGATTTTTTTTGAATAATGCACAATTTAAAAATATAATTGAAAAAAATTTTACGAATCATAAAATTGATTATTATGAGTTTTCAAATATTTTAGGAAAATATATGATTGCTAAAATAGTAAAGGAGAAAAAATAAAATGAAAATAAAAGTGGAAACAGAAGAAAAATATTATTGTATGGAGCCCGAAAGATTAATTTCTATTGCTGAAATGCAAAATTTTAAATTAGTAAAGAATGTAGTAGAGTCTGATGAGTATTTTACTGATATTGATAGTGAGTATATAAAAAATAGAACTTGTTTAAGAATAAGAAAGAGTAACAATGAAACTATGGAGGTAACATTTAAAGGAAAGTCTGATTCATTATTAGGCCAATATTGTAAATTAGAAAATAATATTAATGCAGATATTAATCAATATGAAAATTATGTAACATTATTTTCATCATTAGGTTTTTATAGTTATTGTGAGGTAATAAAAGAAAGAATGGTCTATAAATTATCTACCGACAAATACGATTATAGTATTATGATAGATAAAATTTCAGGTATAGGTGGCTTTGTCGAATTTGAAATTATGTCTAATAGAGAAGATGCTAAAAGAAAAGATTTATATGATGCGTTACATTTATTTGTAAATAAATTTGAATCATTAAATTTAAAAGAAGCAACAAAACCATATAGAGATATTGTTGCTGATAATGTTTATGATAATCTATTTAAGAATAAAGAAATAAGCGAGATAGTATTAAATTTAGATGATGAATTAGAATTATTAGAAAAAGATTTCTTTAAAAAATATAAAGATAAAATTACAGATAAACTTGGTAGTAATATTAAGTGGGGAGAATATAAAAAGAATAAGGATGTGGATTCAAAAATAATTGATTTAGTAGATGAATATTTAGATAATATGATAATTGATAATAAAGAGTTAATAGTTTGCTTTAAACTATTAGAAAAAATAAAATATAAGAAATCTTTTGTTACTAATATAAATGAAGTGTTTTATACACATTTATTTGCTAAATTAAATATTGACATAAAAAACATTATATACATTCAAAATAAATTGTATAAAAGTTTTAAAGATAGTAGTAACGTAGTTATATTAAATGAAAAAAATATAAGAAAGATAAATAGTATATTATTTATGGTGATTAACCATGAAAACTAAAGCTTTATTATTAGATCTTGATGGAACATTAATTAATAGTGAGTATGCTTTTTATAATTGTTTTAAAGATAATATTTATAATGAATGATCAAAGAAAGTAACTTTTGATGAATATGCAAAATATGAACTTGAAAGAAATGCAATGTTATTAAAATATATAGAAAAAAGTATAAAATAAAAATAGATTCTGAAAAAATTATGAAGAAAGTTTATGATTCATATGTTAATTATTTTAAAAAAGTAATATTGAAAGATGAATCAAAGGATAATTTTGAACTTTTAAAGAAATTAAAAAAGTATTATAAATTAGCTCTTGTAACTACTTGTAAAAGTGAATATATAAATATATTACTTGAAACATATAGTATAGAAGATTTATTTGATTATATTGTAGCAAGAGAAGATGCAAAAAATTTGAAACCTGCTCCAGATGCCTACTTAAAAACATTAGAATATTTGAATTTAAGTCCAACAGAAGCTATTGCTATGGAAGATTCAAAAAGAGGTGTAGAAGCGGCAAAATCTTGCAATATTAAAACCGTAAAAGTAGATAATTTTACTGTAATTAAATATAATATTGATGGAATAATTGAGGAAGAATTTGCTAATAAATATTTAAAAAAGTTATTAATGAATAATGAGAGTCATTTTTGAAATGATTCTTTTTTATATTGTTATAACTTTTAATAATAATAAAAAACTCTTTGATTGATATAACAAGGCTTTATAATAAAAAAGTCTTATAATTCCTATGAAAAAAAGGTATTTTACATCTAATATAAAGTATAGTAAACTTAAATTGAAAGGGGGGAAAAGTCATGATAGAATACTTTAGAAAAATGGCTTTAAAATATAATATTCCTTTAGAAAGTGTTATTTCAATTGCATTAAATAGATATGGTATTATTGCAAGTGATATTGAAGATAATAGAATTAGATTTTATTTAAAAATGTTAAATTCAAATAATAGTACTTTTTTTGCAGTATGCGTAAATACATATTTAGATTCACCATTTATTATGAAGGATAGTAATTTGTTTCTTGATGATGTTAAAATAGGTACAATATTTGGCATTGAAAAAGATACTTGTAACTCTACATATTTTAGAAATGAGAAAAAGGATATAACTTTTAATTCAAATTCAAGAAGCCAATGTAGAGGATGTAAATTTTGTGGAACATATAGTTTAGATACTGATTCGATTAATTTTTCAAATAAAGAAAATATTATTATGTATTTTAAAAAATTACTTAGTGATAACAATATATCTGATATGGGTAAGATAGATAGTGTAACTATATGTACTGGATGTTTTAAAAATGAAGATAAATTAGTTGAACATCTACTATTAATTAACGATGCATTTAAAAGTTTAAAATTTAATGGATCAATAAACTATATTGGTTCACAACTTAGAGATTATAACAAGATAAAAATGCTAAAACAGAAAATACCTAAATTTGGAATCTATTTATCTTTGGAAAAGTTTTTAGATAGAGAAAAATTTATGAGACCAGAGAAATCAAGTCTAACAATAGAAGAAGCGCATGAATTATTATCATATTGTAAATCACTAAATATTTCAACAACTTTTTTGTATATATTAGGTTTGGAAGATTTAGAAACATTAAAAAAATATTTTGAATATTTAAAAGATAGTATAAATAAATTTCCTATTGTGCAAGTTTTTCAAGATTATACTAGTGAACAAGAAGAATATAGATGTAATGATGCAAAAAATATTGAGTATTATTTAATGGCGAGAAAGATAATTGATGATATTTTTAAAAATGAACCATATAATCCAAAATTATGGGAATGTTTTAGAAGCTTATATTATGAAGATAAAAAAACAAGGAGTTTAAAATATGACGGAAGAACTTATTAAAAATTATTTCTATTCTGCCAACAAGATATCTATTGAAATGATGTATTTAAACAAATATTGTAATAATGATATTGATATAAATGACTTAAAAGAATATAATCCAGGTCATTTAGGAACAAGTATGTCAATTAATTTTATTTTAGCAAATTTAAATTATTTTATGAATAAAAATAATTTAAACCATAAGCTTGTTGTTGGTACAGGTCATGCAGGAGTTTCCCTCTTAAGTAATTTATGGTTAAATCATACTTTGGAAGAGTTTTATCCAAAATACTCATCAAATATACAAGGATTAAATAATTTAATAAAAGATTTTGGAATTAATTTTCGATCTGAAGTTAATCCTGAATATCCTAATACAATATATGATGGTGGTGAATTAGGCTATTCATTAGCAGTTGCTTATGGGTATGCATTAAAAAGTAATAAAGATATTATTCCATGTATTATTGGTGATGGTGAATCAGAAACTGGTACTTTATGTTCATCATTGCAATTAAATAAAATTTTAAATACTAAAAGTAAGGTTTTGCCAATAATAAATTTGAATGGGTTAAAAATGGGTTCAGAGACATTTTTGTCGAAATTAAGTGATTATGAATTAATAAGTTATTATAAAAACTTTGGATATCAGCCACATATAGTTGATTCTACAAATATGAGTTTAGAAAAAGTAATAGAGGAATTTCAAAATATTTTAATTATATGTATGCATGAAAGTTCTCCATTAATTATTTTTAAATCATTGAAAGGTTTTACTCTCCCAGAAATTAATAATATGAAATTTGAAGGAAATGTAAGTGTTCACAAAAATCCACTTTCTAATTATTTACTTGAAGATAAATTAAATATAATAAAAAATTTAATAAACAATTATTCATCAAATATATTTACAGATGGAAAATTAAATAGTTCTTTTGATAAATTTAAAACATTTGATTATGAAGACGAGATTAAAAATGTAAAGCTTTCAAATAATAATTCGAATAATTTAAATAATATTAATCAAATTGCAATATATTTAAAAGATATTATTGAAAAAAATGATGGAATTGTATTTTCTCCAGATGAATTATATTCAAATCAATTTGGGATTTTAAATAATAGTACTATAGAACTTTTAAATGAAAATGTTTTGCAAGGTTTATATCAAGGTTATATACAAAACGGTAATTTAGGATTTTATATTTCGTATGAAGGCTTTATGCCAATTATAAGTAGCATGATAATACAATATTATAAATCATTAAATCAAAAGAGCAAATTAAGTTTTGCTACAAAAAATAATTCGTTAAATTATTTGCTTAGTTCAACTTGCTTTGAAAATACATATTCTCATCAAAATCCTGATTTTATAAATTCATTAATAATGCGAGATGATAAATTTTATAATATTCTTTATCCAAAAGATGGTGATAGTGCTATCAAATGCATTGATAAGGTAATACAAGAAAAAGATAAAATAAATATTATTACAACATCTAAAAGACATATAAAAAAATACGGTAATAATGAATATTCAGATATTGAAATTGTAGTACCATGTGATAATCCAAAACTAATATTATGTGCAACAGGCGATTATATGCTTGATTTAGTATGCAAAATAAGTAAAGAAACAAATAATGTTAAGGTTATATATGTTACTAACCCTAAAGTATTAGATAAAAAAAGTGTTAAATCATTAAGTGATGAAAAATTTGAAAATTATTTTAATAATAATATTCCAATCTACTATTTTTTTATGGGTAATCCTAGTATTATAAAATTTTTGTTATATGATAGAAAAGTTTCATGTAAAGTATTTGGATATATTGATAATATTAGCGAATTTGGTAATTTGGAAAATAATATAAAAAGTAATATAAAATATGATGAAATTAAAAAAATTTATAAGAAAGGTGGTGATACTAATGGGTAATTCATATGAATTTTGGGAGGAATATTTAGAAAATTGTAAAAATGCTATAGAAGAAATGTCAAGAAGAAAAGAAAAAATACATGTAGATTTACATATGCATTCTAATTATAGTGCAGATGGTAAACAAAGTGTTAAGCAAATATTAGATAATACACGTAAGCTAGGATTTGATATTATATCAATAACTGACCATGATACAGTAGATGTGTACAACGAAATTTATAATTATGTTAAGAATGGTTTAACGAACCCAATTATAATTCCAGGTATAGAATTTACAATGGATAATAAAGAATATGGGAATCAATGTCATTTATTACAACTATTTATTAATCCTAAAGATAATATTTTATTATCTGATGTTATTAAAAATAAGAAATCAATGTATAAAAGAAGTAAAATACAATTTAAAAGAATAGAAGAAAACAAAGCACTACAGATTATTTTTAAAAAATATCACATAAAAGTATCATATTTAGAATATAAAAAGTATTTATATGATAATAATCTAATTCCTGAATATGATACATTATGTTCATACTTGATTAAAAAATTAAAAGAATGTAATGTTACTACATTTAATGTTCTTAATTTACTTGAAATTATAAATGAAGATGATATTTATGATGATAGAAAAAAATATAAAAAGAAAAGATATGAACAATTAAGAAATAAATATGAATATTGTGATAATAATTTGTATAATTCTAGATTTTTACTTTCAATGCTAGCTGTTAAAGAAGTTGATGATGATTGGTGGAATGAACCAAGCAGTGGTAGTTTATCTGTTAATTCATATGGACAGTTAAAGATTGAAGAATTAAATGATAAATATTCAATTTACTTTGCACATCCAACTGAAAAAAAATTAAATATTGTAAATAAAATAATAAGAAAATACATTAAAATTTGTGGAATAGAATTAAACATAAGAAATCAATATGAAGATATTAAAAGGTTCTATGATATTTTAGAAAGTAATAATTTAGAAAAAATAATTGGTTCTGATAGTCATGATAATAAGTGCGAATTTTATAAAGATATGAGTTTTTATGAAATTTCAACCGATGAAATTATTAAAATAATAGGGAGGAAATAATAAATGAAAAAAGTAGATTATCATTTGCATTCTTATATGTCTGATGGTGTTTTATCACCAGAAGAATTAGTTAAAACAGCAATATCATGTAATTGTAGTGAGATTGCAATAACAGATCATGAAATAGTTGATGATTATAAATGGTTGAGCGATAAATATCATATTGAAGTGATTAATGGAATTGAATTTAATTCATCAATTAGAAATATGCATCTTTTAGGATATGGAATGAATGATTTAGGTAGGGTAAATGAAACAATGCTAAAAATTAGGTTAATGAATGAAAAAGTATGTTTAAAAGTAATTGAAAAATTACAAAATGATGGATATGATATATCATCGAGTAAAGTATTGGATTATTTATCAAAAGAGGGGTTAAATACAGATATTTTAGATAAGAGAAAACTAGTTAAGTATTTGATTTATAAGAAATATAGTGATTCGGTTATTGGCGCATATAATAATTTAATTGGTGTTGGTAAAAAATATTATATTCAGAACGAAAAATTAACACCAAAAGAAATAATAAATTTGATAAATGAAAGTGGAGGAATTTCGGTTCTTGCACATCCTAACACATTAGGTTTACCATTAAATCAGTTGTATGATATTGTACAATATTTACAAAATATGGGACTTATGGGAATTGAAATAATAAATGGTCGAAATGGATTACCTTTTATAGATAGTTATTCCAAAATTGCAGAAAATTTGGCATTAGTTAAGACAGTTGGTTCAGATTTTCATTCACCCGAAACAGAAACTATTGGAATTAATGTAGATGATAGAATTCCAGAAAAATTTAATAAAGTACTAAAAAAAGTAAATATATGATATAATGAAAATGCTATAAAAAGGAGGAATAAAAAATGGCGTTAAAAAGAGGAATTGTTGAATTAAAAGAATATAACGAAAAATGGAAAAGTGAATATGAAAGTGAAAAAGAGTTTTTAATAGAAAAATTAGGAGATGAGATAATAGAAATTCATCACATAGGGAGTACCTCTATTCCAGGATTAAAAGCAAAACCTGTTATAGATATTTTGGTAGTAATTCCTAGTTTGGATGATATTGAAAATATTGAAAATATACTAAAAGATTATGATTATTCAAATAGAGGACCACAGGGTGTACCTGATAGATGTTTTTTTGCTAAAGGACCTGAAGATGCTCGTACACATTATATACATTTTACTGAACCAGGTAGTGATACTTATTATAATCAAATTTATTTTAAAAGATATTTGATAGATCATCCTGAATATATAAACAAATATTGTAGTTTAAAGAAAGATTTAGCAGAAAAGTATGCAGACGAAAGACCAAAATATACACAAGGAAAAAACAATTTCATTAAAGAAATTATTGAACTTGCTAAAAAAGAATATAATGATTAAAGTAGTTTCTTTTGATATTGGTGGTACTATTATAAAAAATAATTTAGAAAATGATAATAAAAATTATGATTTAAAGCATTTATCTTTATTAGTTAATTTAGATTATAATAGTGTAAGAGTGGCTTATAAAAATGTTTTTCAAAAAAGTGTTGGAACTTTTGATGAGTTGGTTTCTCAATTCTGTAGGCAATTAAAAATAAATAAAACTGATAAATTGGTAAACTTTTTTACAGCAAAATTTGATAAAAAAAACGTGAATAGTTATATAAGCAATGATGTGTTGTCTTTAATTAAAAAAATAAAAAAATTAGGTTATAAAGTTATATGTGTATCAAATAGTTGTTGTTTAATTGAATCAGATTTAGGTAATGAATTGTTAAAAATGCTTGATGGTGTATATTACTCATTTGATTTAGGATATACAAAAAGTGATGAAAAATTATATGAAATTATTGAAAAGAAATTAAATGTAAAAAAGGGAGAAGTATTACATATTGGTGATACATTAATTAGTGATTATTTTAAACCAAAAGAAAATGGATGGGAAGCATTATATTATAATGAAAAAGCAGAAAATATTCAGTATGATAATGTTGTATCTATAAATAGTTTAAATGAAATATTTAAATATTTAAAATAAGTATTTTTGTTTTGAAAGGGGGATTTTATGAATAATAATAAAACTTTTGAAGAAGAAAAAATCAGATTGAAAAAAGTAATTAAATTAATTAATAAGTATATTGAAGAATCAAATTTAAAATTTAATGAACAAAAGCATACTATTATTGGATTTAAAGAAGGACAAAGAGGAACACAATTTGTTAGACAGGCATTAATGAGTCAATATGCAACAGAAATTAACAATTTAGAAAAAATAAAAGATAATCCTTATTTTGGGAGATTCGATTTTAAAGAATCGGGAAAAAATAATGAAACAATTTATATAGGCAAAAAAAATTTGTTTGATGAAAATATGAATCAGATTGTTTGTGATTGGAGAACCCCTGTCTGCTCAGTTTTTTATGATTATGGTTTAGGTGAATCTTCATATGAAATAAATGGTAAAACAAAACATGGGGAAACAAAAGATAAAAGACAAATAATAATAAAAAATGGGGAGTTGATAGATGTTTTAAAACAGGATTTAATGTCTAATGATAGTATATTATCAAAATATTTAAGTGAAAATTCCGATGCTAGGTTGAAATCTATTGTTGCAACTATTCAACAGGGACAAAATAAAATTATTAGATCGCCTATGAATAAAAATTATATTGTACAGGGAGTTGCAGGTAGTGGTAAAACTACTGTAGCACTCCATAGAATATCTTATTTATTATATGCATATTCAAAAAATATCAACTCTGATGAATTTTTGATATTGGGACCTAATAAATATTTCTTAGATTACATATCAGCTGCATTACCAGATTTAGATATTAATAATATTTCACAAACTACAATAGATGAATTATCTAGGGATATTCTAAAATGTAAATATAAATTTAAAAATAAAAATGATTTGTTGCAAGATGTTATAAAAGAAAAAGTAGATCCAGAGATTTTAAAGAAGAAAAGCTCCATAGAATTTATATCACTCGTTGATAAATTTGTAGATGATTATATGAAGGGAAAATTACAAGAACCAATAAAATATCATGGAATTACATTATGTGATGAAGGAGATCTCAAAAGAATATATGAGTTAAATTATACAGGCAAGTGTTATAAAGAAAGAGTAAATGATTTTATAAAAGTTTTTTCAAAAAAATTTAAGGAAGATTATGATAGTTTGAGCGAAAAAATGTGGAATTTAAATAAACTAGAAATATATAAATTTCCTGTAGGTTCAAAAGAAAGACTTGAAAAAAGTAAAGTAATTAGTGATGCACAAAAAGAAATTAAAACCGGATGTAAGAATGTATTAAATGAATATTTTAATTTTTTGAAAGTTAAACCAATTATACTGTATCAAGCATTTATATCTAATTTAAGTGATGAATATAAAGATTTAAAAAATTATACTCTTGATAATTTATCAAAAAAAATAATATCTGATGAAGATTTAGCTCCATTATTGTTAATACAAAAGAAGATTCAAGGAATAAAACAAAGCAAGGATGTAACACATTTAATAATTGATGAAGCACAAGATGTTAGTCCAGCACAGTATTTTATGTTAAAAAAATTATTTCCGTCTTGTACATTTGATATTTTTGGTGATATAAATCAATCAATATATGATTATCAGTCATATGATAATTGGGATGATTTAAATAATGATTTATTTTCTGGTAATGCAATATTGTTAAATTTAAATAAAACATATCGTACTACAAAACAAATTTCGGATGTTTCTAATTATTTATTAGAAGATATAGGTATGGAAAAGGCTGATTGCATTAGTCACGATGGGAATGCTGTTAAAATTAATTTCTCTTCTGGAAAAGATTTAATAAATGATATTATAATTCAAATAAATGATTTGTTGTCTGAATATAACAGTATTGCTATTATATGTAAGGATGAAGAAGAATCCAAAAATGTTTATAATAAATTAAAGAAACTAGGTATAAATATTAATTTAATTACAGAAAATAATGAAAAGTATACCAATGGTTTATCGATAATTCCTTCATATTTATCTAAAGGATTAGAGTTTGATGCAGTAATTTTATATAATGCAGATAATTTAACATATAAAGAAAATAGACAAGATGCAAAGTTATTATATGTTGCTCTTACACGAGCAATGCAGGAATTAATTATAAATTCATCATCAGAATTATCGCATGGATTAAATAATTTTAATAATGAGAAGAAACATGTATTATTAAATTCAAATTCAGTTAAATCCTGAAATTATAAAATAGAGGTGAATTATGAAAAATAATATAAAATTTTATACACAAGATAAATATTTAAAGGAATATTTAATTAATTATGAAAATAAATATAAAAAGACAGAGGATAAAATTATTGAATTTATGAATATTACAGGAATATTTCCTGTATCGGTTGAATTAAATTTATATGATGTAAAAAAGAAAAATGACAATATTACAGACGTTATAGTTTATTGTACGGATTTTTATCATAATATATTTACTTTTAGTTTATATTCTGATGAAAGAAATAATTTAAACATTATTCAAAAAAGTACTAATGAGGGTGATGTTAAATATGATGTTTCTTTATCAAAAAAATATGAACTAACAAAAGATAATGTTGATTTAATAAAAACAGATAAACAATATAATTTTAAATATGGTAGATTAGTAACTGATGAAAAAAGTTTTTATAGCATTTTCTTGGGAAATGATAAATCATATCAGCTTACTATCAATTTTAAGAATGATAGTTTAACTAAAGATGATTTGTTGAAGAAATTAAATTCTTTAGACTCAGAGCCTAATTTTATGACAATAGTTAGAATATTTGAAAGTATATTGATGTCTAATAATCTAGAATATTCCTCTTTAAAAATTGATTATTATGAAGATTTTGAAAAAAAAGAGTCAATTCAATTAGATAATAATTTAAATTATAAAGATGATAGAAAAAATTTAAAGTTAAAAAAATAGAAATCCATTACAATAAGTAGTAATTTAGCTGGGTGATAATTTAATGAATAAAATAACATTTGAATCTATTTATAATAGATTAGAAAAAATAAATGGTCATCGAGAAACTATACCGAATGAAAATGATTTACTTGATGATGAAAAAGACTTTCTTAAAAATGATGAACCAAAATCTAAAAGAAAAATTAAAGGGTTATGCCAAAATAGCGCATGAACAATTTGACAACGCTTTCACTGAAATTGCAAATAGAACTCAGGCTATTGCTTCAGTAGATAATGCGATGTATGATATGGAACAAAAGCATAAAGTTAAAACATTAACAAAACCAAACGATGATCAAAAGTAATCATCGTTTTTTTACTAGTTTTTTTAGTGAATTTATGGTAAAATCTTCTTTAGAGGTGAAGTTTATGCGTTATAATGTTGTTAAAAATGCAAATAAGATTATAGATAGTAGTTCATATTTAATTAAAAATCCAGAAAGTTATAAAGGAAAATGGAAAGATGTATTTTCTAATAATAATCCAATATGCTTAGAATTAGGTATGGGAAGAGGAAGTTTTATAATTGAAATGGCTAAAAAACATCCTAATATTAATTATATAGGGCTAGAACTAGATAATTCACAAACGGCAACTGCGATTAATAATATAAAAAATCAAAATATAAGCAATCTTAGAATGATATGTGCAGATGCTAGAAATATTATTAATTATTTTGGTAAAGAAATAGATACAATCTATTTAACATTTTCAGAGCCATGGCCAAAAAAGCAAGATGCGAAAAAAAGATTCTCAGATGAGAGTTATTTAAGACTATATGATAGAATATTTAAGAAAAATAAGCACATAATCTTAAAGACAGATAATAAAATATTATTTGCGTCTGCCTTAGAAAGTTTTAGTAATTACTGGTATACATTTGAAAAGGTTAGTTTAGATTTACATAATGATGAGAGAAAAATAGAAAATGTCATGACTGATTTTGAAAAACAATATTATAAAGAACATAGACCAATATTTTATGTTGATGCATACTTTAAAAATTAATAGAAAGGATATGGTAACATGTTTGTTGATGAGGTTATAATTGAAGTTAAAGCAGGCAATGGTGGAGATGGTTGTACTGCTTTTAGAAGAGAAAAATATATTCCAATGGGTGGACCTTTTGGTGGTAATGGAGGAAAAGGTGCTGATATTATATTCAAAGTAGATATGGGACTTAGAACATTACTTGATTTAAGATATAATAAACATATTAAAGGTCACAAAGGATCAAATGGTCTTGGTAAAAACATGAATGGTAAAAATGCAGAAAATATTATTATTAAAGTACCACAAGGAACAACTGTAACTGATTTAGATACAGGACTTATTTTAGCAGATTTAACTCATGAAAATGATGAAGTTGTAGTTGCTAAAGGTGGAAGAGGTGGAAGAGGTAATACTGCATTTGCAACTCCTGCAAATCCTGCACCTAACTTTTCTGAAAATGGTGAACCAGGTGAAGAAAGAAGATTAAAAGTAGAATTAAAATTACTTGCAGATGTTGGATTTGTTGGTATGCCAAGTGTTGGTAAAAGTACACTTATAAGTAAAATATCAAAAGCAAAACCAAAAATAGCAGATTATCATTTTACAACTTTATCACCTAATTTAGGTGTTGTTAAAACTATTGATAATAGAGTATTTGTTGCGGCAGATTTACCAGGTTTAATAAAAGGTGCTTCATTAGGTGAAGGTCTTGGAGATAAATTCTTACGTCATGCTTCAAGAACAAAAGTAATTGCGCATATTATTGATATGAGTGCGTATGAAGGTAGAGATCCATATGAAGATTATATTACTATTAGAAAAGAACTTGGAGATTTTGATAAAAGATTATTAGATAAACCAGAAGTAATAATCGCAAATAAAATGGATATGGAAAGTGCTAAAGAAAATTTAAAAGAATTTAAGAAAAAAGTAAATAAAGAAGTATTTGAAATAAGTGCTTTAACAGGTGAAGGTATTGATAAAGTTTTAGTAAAAATAGCGGATGAACTTGATAACATTAAAGATGAACCATTATATGAAAATGAACAATTTGAAAAATATGTTTTATATAAATTTAAAGAAGAAAAACCATATAGAATTTATAAAGATAATGATGTTTATGTAGTTAGTGGTGAGGAAATAGAAAAACTTCTTAGAATGACTAAGTTTACTGATGAAGGAGCAAGAAGATTTGCTAAAAAACTTAGAAGAATGGGTGTTGATGAAGATTTACAAAAAATGGGTATACAAGAAGGAGACACTGTTAGAATACTTGATTTTGAGTTTGAATATAAGGAATAAAAAACACATTTTGTGTTTTTTTATTTACTATATGAAAATATCAAAAACAGGAATTTTGTATTTTGTGAAATACAAAATTGACAAACGAAAATTAACACAATAACAACATGGATGGTTGATAAAACCGATGTTATTGAAAGAAAATTTGGTGTTTACAAATTTGCTAAAGATAATTATCCAAAATATGTTATATAAATTGATACATTTAATTTTTTTGTAAGATGGAATAATTTATAAAAATATTATTGATTTGTTATTAGGTAACTAAAAAAATGATAGAAATTCTATCGTTTTTTTCTTTTAATAGAATTTTACTTAAATATATGATATAATACATGTATATGAAAGAGGTGAATGTTATGGATTCAAATACTACATTTTTATTTGATGTATCTGAAATAGACAATGTTTTAGTAGATCAAACAATTAAAGATGTTTATGAAGCCCTAGAAGAAAAAGGATATAATCCAATAAATCAAATAGTAGGATATTTAATAAGTGGAGATCCAGGTTATATCTCATCATACAAAGAATCAAGAAAGAAAATTTGTAAGTTAGAACGTACTCAAATAATTGAAGTTTTACTTAGAAATTATTTAAGCAAATAATGAGATATTTAGGACTTGATTTAGGAACAAAAACACTCGGGGTATCATTAAGTGATAGACTTGGACTTATCGCATCAACTTATAAAACTATTAGATTTAATGAAAATGATTATGAATCAGCTTTGAATCAGTTAGAAGAAATAATAAGTGAATTTAAAGTAGAAAAAATAGTATTAGGTCTCCCAAAGAATATGAATAATTCTTTAGGTTTTGCATCAGAAAGAAGTATGAACTTTAAAAAAATGATAGAAGAAAAATATAATATTGAAGTAATACTTCAAGATGAAAGACTATCAAGTGTTGAAGCAAATAATATTATGATTAAAAATGATACATCAAGAAAAAAAAGAAAAAAAAGCGTTGACTCACTAGCGGCTAATATAATTTTGCAGAGTTATTTAGATAAAATAAAAAAGGAGTAACAAAAGTATGAATGAACTTACTAAAGGAAGCAAATTTACCTATATAGATTCTAATAATAAAACAAAAGAGTGTGACATATTATGTGACCTTGAAACAAATGATAAAAACTATATTGTTTATACAGATAATTCAAAATGTGAAGATGGTAGCACTAAACTTTATGCAGCATCATACATATTTAATGAAGATGATAGAGTATTAAATAATATAGAAACAGAAGAAGAATGGAAAATGATTGAGGCAATACTCTCTTATTTAACTAGGAAAAACTAAAGGAGTAGTAACAGATATTTATGGATGACGTTATAAAAGAAATGGAAAAATATGCAGAAGAAAAAGGAATTCCAATTATGCAAAAAAGAGGAATGAATTTTTTGTGTAAATTTATAGAAAAAAATAATATAAAAAGTATATTAGAAATAGGAACAGCAATAGGATATTCTGCTATTAATATGGCACTTGTGAATGACGATATAACTGTTGTTTCAATAGAAAGAGATCAAGATAGATATATTGAAGCTATTAAAAATATTAAAAAGTGTAAACTTGAAAAAAGAATTACACTTGTTTTAGGTGATGCATTAAATATTGATTTAACAGGCAAATATGATATGTTATTTATAGATGCTGCTAAAGCACAATATATTAAATTTTTTGAAAAATATAAGGAAAATCTTGTTGATGATGGATTTGTTGTAAGCGATAATATAGATTTTCATGGTTTTGTTGAAAATAAAGAAGAAATTAAAAGTAGAAACTTAAGACAACTTGTAACAAAGATACAAAAATATATAGATTTTTTAACAAATAATGAAGAATTTGATACTAAATTTTATAAAGTAGGTGACGGAATCGCTATCACATATAGAAAAGAGGTAAAGAGTGAATAATATTTTAATACCTTTTCCAGATAAAAATAATTTTAAATTTTTTATGGAAAATAATATTGATGGTTTTATTATTGGAATAGAAGGATATAGTGAAACATTTAATCATTTAGTAAAAATGTCTGAACTAAATGATATTTGTAAAATGTTAAAAGAAAAAGATAAAAAAATATATATAATGTTAAATAAAGTATATTTTAATGAACAAATGGAAGAATTAAAAAAAGTTGTTAGAAGTATTGAAAAACTAGATATAAATGCTCTTATATTTTCGGATATGGCTATATTAAATATTGTAAGAGAGGAAAATTTAAATATCAGACTTGTTTGGTATTCTAAGTTAACTACAAATTCTAGTACAATTAAATTTTTGGAAAAAAGAGGTGTATCAGGTTTTATAATAAGTCCTGAAATAACACTTGATGAACAAATTGAAATATCAAAAAAAGTAAATTCTCCATGTTCAATTAAACTATTTGGTTATAATATAATGGCTACATCTTCTAGGAAACTTATTACAAATTACTTTAAGTATTGTAATATGGGTAAACCAAAAGATAAAAAGTATTATTTTAAAGAAAAAAACTCGGATGATTTTTATCAAATTGTTGAAAAAGATAATACAACATTCTTATCTGGTAAAATTTTAAATGGACTTTTAGAATATAAAAGATTAATTAATGAAAATATTAATGCTTTTGTTATTTTAGATGATTATTTAATTCCAGAAGCTTCATTTTATAATGTAATTGAGGCATTTATTGCGCTAAAAAATGCACCTAACGATGATGAATTCGCAGAGAAATTGAAAGAAGTGGTAGATGCGAATAATTATAACAATACATATAATGGATTTTTAAATAAAAAAACAATTTTTAAGGTGAAAAATAATGAATAAGATTGAATTACTTGCTCCTGCTGGAGATTTAGAAAAATTAAAATGGGCTATTATGTATGGCGCAGATGCAGTATATTTAGGTGGTAAAAAGTTTAGTTTAAGAGCAAATGCAACAAATTTTACAATTGATGAAATAAAGGAAGGCGTTAAGTTTGCACATGAACATAATGCAAAAGTTTATGTTACGGTAAATATTCTTTTTCATGAAGAAGATATGACTGGACTTTTAGAATACTTAAAAGAGTTAGAAGATGCAAAAGTAGATGCAATAATAGTTTCTGACTTATTTATAATAGATTTAGTAAAAGAAAATAATATTAATTTAGAAATTCATATAAGTACACAGGAATGTACATTAAATAGTGAAGCAGTAAAATTTTATAAAGAAGAAGGCGTAAAAAGGGTTGTCCTTGCTAGAGAATCATCAAAAAAAGATATTAAAAATATAATGGATGAAACAAATATGGATATAGAAGTATTTGTTCATGGTGCAATGTGTACATGCTATAGTGGTAGATGTATGCTTTCTAATTATATGACTAATAGAGACTCAAATAGAGGTGGATGTGCGCAGGTTTGTAGATGGGTATTTGACCTTTATGATGAATATAAAACAAAAATATCTGGTGATACAGAGTTTGCAATATCTCCAAAGGATTTATCTCTTTTAAAATATATCCCAGATTTAATTGATATTGGTGTAACATCCTTAAAAATAGAAGGAAGAATGAAATCTATTTATTATATTGCAACTTTAGTAAGTGTTTATAGAAGAGTAATAGATAAATATTTAGAAGATAAAGAAAATTATAAATATAATAAAAAAGATGAAATAGAATTATATAGATGCGCAAATAGAGAAACACTTCCTCAATATTTTGATAAATTTCCTGGAGTAAATGAACAATATTATATAGGAAGAGAAGAAAACACAAATCAAGATTTTTTAGGTGTTGTACTTGATTATGATGAAGAAAATAAAGAAATAATTATAGAACAAAGAAATTATTTTAGTAAAGGTGATGTTATTAATATATTTGGACCTAAAAAGGAACCTTTTAATATAGTAGTATCATATATTAAAAATAGTGATAATGAATTAGTAGATGCTGCAAGACATCCAAAAGAAATTCTTAGAATTCCATGTGATAAAAAGGTTTCTAAAAATGATTTGTTACGTGTTAATTTTTTAGGTTGACAAAACACTTAAATTGTAGTATCATTTGTTCATGTAAAAATTTATAGAGGTGATAAAGATGAAAGCAACTCAAGAACATTTCATAACTAAAGAAGGACTTAATGATTTAAAAAAAGAATTAGAAAATTTAACTACTGTTGTAAGACCAGAAGTAGTTGCTGATATAAAAGAAGCAAGAGCACAAGGAGATTTATCAGAAAATGCTGAATACCATGCTGCTAGAGAAAAACAAAGTATAGTAGAAGCAAGAATTAAAGAACTTGAATATTTAATAGAACATGTAACAGTAATAGAAGCAGGAGATACATCTGAAGTTAGAGTTGGATCAACTGTTGAAATAGAATATATTGATGATAATGAAACAGAAGAATATTCTATAGTAGGTAGTACTGAAGCAGATCCTTTTGAAAATAAAATATCAAATGAATCTCCAATAGCAAAAGCTATACTAGGTAAAAAAGCTGGAGAAACAGTTTCAGTTGAAAGTCCTAATGGTAGTTATAATGTAAAAATAGTTTCAATTAAATAATCCATTTTGGATTATTTTTTTTTGTATATAAAATGTAAATCAAAATTAAGTAACAAGCAAATGTATTGTTACAATTGTGAAGAATCAAGTAATGAAAACACAAAAACAATAAGTACAACTGATGTATCAGAAAAACCGATAAGTAATTATGCAAAAAAAGGTAATGGCTATGTAAAAATAACCTTAATAAAATAAGAATTATATAAACTAGGAAAATTTAAAAAGTATGTTGTTTTTTTAGATATCTATGTTGTTGTTGTTAATCCTATAATAGAAATATCAAAATCTAATATAGAATATTAAAATATTATTTAAAAGTCATATTTTTTATTTGCTAAGTTATAAATGATAAATTATATCTTTAAAAATTTAATTTTAATTTCATAAATATTGTATATAAAAAGTAAATATAACAATTTATCTATTGATAAAGATTGCAAATTATTATATAATAATATAGATTTTTTGTAAGGAGGAAGTTTATGAAAAACGTACATGAAATAGAAATAAAAGTAGAAGGAAAAGAATGGGAAGATGCAATTACTAAATCATTTAATAAAAATGTTCAAAATGTAAAAGTAGATGGATTTAGAAAAGGTAAAGTTCCAAGAAATATTTTTGAAAAGAAATTTGGTAAAGAAAGTTTATATAATGATGCAATTGATTTTGTATTACAAGAAAAATATGCAACAGTTATTAAAGATAGTAAGTTAATACCTATAATTCAACCTACAATTGATATAAAAGAAATTGATGATGAAAAATTAGTATTAATATTTAGAATTACAACTAAACCAGAAGTAAAGGTTGAAAAATACACTAAATTAGGTGTTAAAAAAGGTGAAGTAAAAGTAACAGAAGAAGAAGTAAAATCAAGAATTAACAGTTTACTTGAACAATATGCTGATATCGTTATTAAAGATGGTAAAATTGAAAATGGTGATACAGCTGTTATTGATTTTGAAGGATTTAAAGATGGTGTAGCATTTGATGGTGGTAAAGGTGAAAACTATCCATTAGAAATTGGAAGTAATACATTTATACCAGGTTTTGAAGAACAATTAATTGGTCTTAAAGCTGGAGATGAAAAAGATATAAAAGTAACATTCCCAGAAGATTATGCTTCAGAAGAATTAAAAGGACAAGAAGCAGTATTCAAAATAAAAGTTCATGAAGTTAAAACTAAAGAATTACCAGAAATGGATGAAGAATTCTTTAAAGATTTAGGTTATGAAGGTGTTGAAACTGAAGAACAATTAAAAGATTTAGTAAAAGCTGATCTTGAAGCTAAACAAGAATATGAACTTGAAAATAAATATGTTGATGATTTACTAGAAGAAGCCGCTAAACATACAGTTGTAGATCTTCCAGAAGAATTAGTTCATGAAGAAATTCATAGAATGATGCATCAATATGAAGAAAATTTAAAAATGCAAGGAATAACACTTGATATGTTCTATCAATTTACAAATTCTACAGAAGAAGATTTAGAAAAACAAATGCATCCAGAAGCAGAAAAAAGAGTTAAATATAGATTCATGCTTGAAGAAATAGCTACTTTAGAAAAAGTTGAAGTAACTGATGAAGAAGCAAGTAAAGAAGCAGAAGACTTAGCTAAAAAATATAATACAACTAAAGAAGAATTACTAAATCAAATTGGTGGTCTTGATGCATTAAAATATGAAGTTGAAATGCAAAAAGTAATAGAAATATTGAAAAAATAATTAAAGTAGTTTAAATACTACTTTTTCTTTACACTTATTTGTCCTTAATTTATTATTTTGATTTTATTTAAGTTATAAATATTGTATAATATTATTTAGGATAGGTGATATATATGAATAAAACTAAAATGATTGCGACAATTGGTCCATCTTCTAGATCAAGAGAAACTATTAAACAAATGATTTTATCTGGAGTAGATGTAATTAGAATAAATATGTCTCACTCTAGTTTTGAAGATGCTAGAGATGTAATACTAAAGGTAAGAGAATTAAACAGAGAACTTTCAGTAATAACAGGTATTATGATTGATACTAGAGGGCCAGAAATTAGAATAACAGAACTTGAAAAAAATAAAATAAAATTACTTGCAGGTAATACTATTAGAATTGTTAAAAATAATATCAAAGGAAACGAAAATATGATTTCACTTACTTTACCAGAAGTTATTAACTACATAAAAGTAGGTGAAAGAATTTTATTAAATGATGGTAATGTTACTCTAGAAGTAGTTAGTAATAGTTCAGATGCTATAATATGTGAAATTAAAAATGATGGATACATAAAAAGTAATTGTAGCGTAAATATTCCAAAAGCAAACTTCAATCTTAAATTTTTATCAGAGTATGACAGAGAAACAATTAAATTTGCAGTATTAATGCAAGTAGATTATTTAGCTTTATCACATGTAAAGGATCAACTTGATGTACTTGATGTAAATGATTTATTAATTGAGTTATCTGATGATCATATACAAATTATAAGTAAAATAGAAAACAAAACTGCTATTGAAGAGATGAAAGGTATTTTAAAAGTTAGTGATGGAGTTATGATTGCAAGAGGAGATCTTGGAATTGAACTTGAAATAGAAAAAATACCAAGTATTCAAAAGAAGATTGCAAATGCTGCTAAAGAAGCAGAAAAAATATGCATAATTGCAACTGAAATGTTATCTACAATGCAAGAAAATCCAAGACCAACAAGAGCAGAAGTATCTGATGTTGCAAATGCAGTACTTGATGGAACAGATGCTGTAATGTTATCAAGTGAAACAGCAATTGGTAAGTATCCAGTTGAAACAGTTACTACTATGAATAAAATAATTGATGAAATAGAAAATGAAATCAATTATAATGACTTACTTTTAGAATTTAGTAGAAAAGATAAAACTGACATACCAACAGCAATTGCTTATAGTACAGTTGATTCTGCTAATAGAATAAATGCAAATGCAATAGTATGTTCTACTATGACTGGTTTAACTGCAAAAAAGATAAGTCATTTTAGACCAAGCGCACCAGTAATTGCAATTTCACCAATAGAAAAAACAGTAAGTGGACTTACAATTAATTATGGTATTATACCTATGAAAGTGCCAATGCTTGAATCAACAGATGAAATAATTGAAAAATCTACATCTGTTGCAAAAGAAGCATTAAATTTGCAAAAGAAAGATAGAATTGTAATCGCAGGTAGTTTTCCATTAAATGTTGAATATACTAACTTTTTAAGAATAGAAGAAATTAAGGAATGATGAACTTTGGAAATAAATAAGGAATTATTAATTAAGGCTAAAGAAGATATAATAAAAAAATATATGTTTCCTGAAGAAAAAAAACAGATTGAAGAAGAAATCAAGGAAGAAATAGATAAAATATTACTTGAATTTGAAGAACAAAAGGAAGAGGAACCAATTGATGAATAATGAAATAAGAGAAGATTTATATAAAGAAAAATATAATGAATATGTTAATAATTTCATTAAAAATATTATAATGGATAATCCTATAATATTAAAAGAATATCCAATACTTGAAGTTGAGTATAATGTAGATGGTACAAAAAAAGATATATATTCTTTAGCATCAGAACGTGATATTAAAAAAATGCAGATAAAAAGTGATGAAAATGAACTTGATTATAAATTTAGTCAAAATAAAATAAGCAAAAAAGAATATGATGAAAATGTTAAAAAATTAAAGAAAAAAGAGGAAGAACAGGATTTATTATATGATGATTTAATATTTGAAATAATAAATTTAAATGATTCTAGAACAGTAAAAGAATCAATAATTAAATATAATTTAAATAATATTGATTTATCAAGACTTGCAGAAGCAATAAAATCTGTTTCAGAAAATAAAATAGAAGAATTTAGAAAAAATAATAATGATTTTATGATAGATAAAGTATCATATTGGAATTATAAATATAATAAAATTTCAAAAGGAATAAGCAAAGCAAGAGAACTTGAAAGTTTTATATTAAATCTTATATAAAAAATAAATTTGAATAAAAATCTCTTTTCAGTACAAAAGAAAACTGAAAGGAGATTTTTTTATGGCTAAACATAAAGTAGAAATTACTGGTATAAAAACATCTGAGTTAAAAGTATTATCAAATGAAGAACAAATGGATTTATTTAATAAAATGAAAAATGGAGATAAATTTGCTAGAGAAAAATTAATAGAAGGAAATTATAAACTTGTTTTAAGTATACTTAGAAAGTTTAATAATAGATGCGAAAATATGGATGATTTATTTCAGGTGGGATGTATTGGACTTTGTAAAGCAGTAGATAATTTTGATTTATCATATAATGTTAGATTTTCAACATATGCAGTACCGATGATAATAGGTGAAGTTAGAAGATATTTAAGAGATGATAATATGGTTAGAGTCTCAAGAAGTGTTAAAGATCTTGCATATAGAACATTAAAAGCAAAAGAAACTTTTATGTTAGAACATGGAAGAGATGCTACAATTGATGAAATATCAGAAATAATAGGAGAAAGTGCAATAGACATAATATGTGCTTTAGAAGCAACAAGAGGAACAGTAAGTATATTTGAACCGATATATAATGATGGTGGTGAAACAATATATTTATTTGACCAAATAGAAAATAAAACAGAATCAAGTAATAATTGGAATACAAAAATAATTCTAGAAAATGCACTTAATAAACTTAAAACAAAAGAACAATTTATATTATTTCAAAGATATTTAATTGGAAAAACACAAATGGAAATTAGTGATGAACTTGGTATTAGTCAAGCACAGGTTTCAAGAATAGAAAAAAATGCTTTAAACAATGTAAAAAAGCTTATTAAATAAATTTGCATTATTTTAAAAAATGTGATAGAATACCAAACGTTTGTGAAAAAATTAAGGGGGTTAAAATATGAAAAATACAAGAGAAAAAATAATAGCGTCTGCGGTATTACTAGCACTTGCAACTGGGTGTGTACAAAATTATAAATTGTCAAAAGAAAAAAATGAATCAGCAAAAACAACAAATATTAGTAGTGTTTTAACTGAAAAAGAAGAAATAAAGACAAATTTTGTTATTAATGAATTTAACAAAGATCTTGAACTTAAAAATAAAGCTGATGAATTAAAAAGACAAAAAGAAGAATTAGAAGAACAGAAAAGAAAACAAAAACAAGAAAAAATTGATAAAGTTAAAAAAGAATGTGAAGAATCAATAAATTTATACTCTTCAGTTTATAATATAAAGTCTGAAGTTGTTAAAAAAATAGTTTCGGATTATACAAATAACTTTTCTAATAAAGATTTTATAAATAATAAAACTATTAATGATGGTGAAAAACATGATTCATTTGATTATGAAATAATAATGTTAGTAAGCCATTTAAATGATTATCCAGAAGAGTTTGGTTATGATTATAGTTCTATAAGAAAAGAAGATATAAATAGTAATTTAGATAATTTTACTATTAGAGAATTTGTAAATAGGACAAGCACTGCATTAAATGTTGATCCAATGTTATCTCTTTCAATCGCATGTGCTGAATCTGGTTATTTTGAAGCAGGTATTGCGACTAATAACTGTAATCCATTTTCTCTTAGATCTAGTGGAGATTTTTATACATTTGATAATATATATGAAGGTATAGCAGAAGGTATAATTAATTTAAAAGTAGGTTATATTGATGAAGGAGCAACTACACTTGATTCAATCGCAGTTTCTTATTGTGGCGGATCTAGTTCTTGGATAAATTTAGTAGAAGATGTTAGATATGACTTAGAAAATGGAAGAACAATTTACGATGAAGATAATATGAAACTTACTTTAAGATAAAGAGAAATATTTGTTTCTCTTTTTTAATATATTTTTATTAGAGGTGGGTTTATGAGGTTGTCAGAAATACAAAATAAAGACGTTATTAATTTAAATTCCGGTATGAAAGTAGGAAATATTATTGATATAAAAATTAATAGTGAAACAGGTAAAATAGAATCATTAATTTTAGAAAAGAAAAAATTTTCATCAATATTTAATAGTAATGATGAAATAGAAATATATTGGACACAAATAAATAAAATAGGTGAAGATGTAATTTTAGTGGAAAGTTTAATATCTTAGTGTTATAATTAAAAGAGAAAGGTAGGTAGTTATGGATAACAACAGAAAAAAACTTTTGTGGTCAGTAATATTAGTTATATTATATTTTTTATTAGTTTTTTATATAGGAGGATTTAATGTAAAAGATAAAACTGAGGTAATTATAAATATAATTACAATTGTTTTATCAGTTATTGGTATTGTTTATGAATGTATTTTAATATTTAATAAAAAAATTGATTTAAATAAGCATAAAAATGGAGTATTAGCATGTTCAATATATTTCTTATTAGTAAATATCATATCTGGAGTAATGGGATTTAGTGTAACAAAAGAAATAAATGGTAATAAAAAAGAAAGAAGAGAACTTCCAGAAATAGAATTAAAAGAATATACAAATAAATATATTTGTTTAATAGCATTTATCATATGCCTTGGAATATTACTTTTTGGTAGTAAAATAATTACTAAATTTTGGATGCTTATAGTATTTTATGTAGTTATATTATCATTAATGATAGGAGTATTTTATAAGCAACTTATTCATGATTTTAAAATATTTAAAAGTTACTTTAAAGAATACTTTGTTCTTATATTAAAAACATGGGGTAAAGCTCTTGTACTTATTATGATTACAACAATAATTATTCAAATTATAACACATACAACGCAAGCTAATAATCAAATAGCACTTCAAAATTCATTTAATTCAAATCCAGTTTTTATAGCAATTTTAGCAATGTTCTATGCACCAATTGCAGAAGAATTAATGTTTAGAGGTGTATTTAGAAAATTTATCAAAAATAAAAAACTATTTGTAATAGTAAGTGGAGTAGTATTTGGTCTTATGCATGTTATTGATGATTCTAAAACGCTAGCAGAATTCTCATATGTATTTGTTTATTCAATACTTGGAATATATCTTGCTGGAATATATGCTAGAACAAATAACTTATGTACAAATATATTTATGCATTTTATGCAAAATACACTTAGTGTTATAGGTATGATATTATTAATGTTTATGTAAAAAAAAGAACTTTTCAGTTCTTTTTTTAATATAATTCTTCTTTTAAATTATCCATGTTTTCATTCATAAGTGAAATATAATCTTTATTAGTATTTTTATCCTCCATTGATATATTATTTAATGTATCAATTTCAAGAGTTTTTACATTATATGTTTTCTTAAGTTCTTTAACTGTATCAGATTCAGTTTCACCTTTTTTAATAAATATATAACTAACTGTTTTATTAGCAAGTAAAGACTTTGCAGTTGCTAAATCTTTATCAGTCATATGTTTTTCATCAATACTAGTTATTTCAAGTCCATATTTAGATAATACTTTTAAATCATCAGAAGTAACTATTATATTTTTATTTTTAGCATTTTCTGCCATTGATTTAAATTCTGCATCTATAGTAGATAATTCTAGTTTTAAATTTTCATAATTTTCATCAATTTCTTTTTCAATAATTGTACTATTAATATATTCTTTTAATCCGTTTCTAGTGTTATTTGCAATTGTAAGCATTGTAGATGGATTTATCCAAAGTTCATCCATACTATTTGTATATTCTATTTTAGCAGTTGCATCAATTATTTTTAATTTCTTATTTTTATTAAGCATTCCAGCAATATAATCTTTTTCAGTATCAAGTCCATTATATATAATTAAATCTGATGAACTATAATCCTTAATTTGTTTTGCAGTTAATTTGTATTCATATGGATTAACATCACTAGGATAAAAACTAAGTACATTTGCATGTTCTCCATATAACTGTTTTGTAACATATTCAATAGGGTACATACTAGTATATATTGTAATATCTTCCATTGAATCTTTACTTTCACATCCACTTATAAAAACAAGTGCTAGCCCTAAACATAATAATTTAATAAATTTTTTCATTTTTCCTTCTTCCTTTTCTTTTCTTTTTCTGGTACTGGATCATATCCAAATTTTCCAAAAGGTCTACATCTAAATAATCTTCTAATAGTTAAATAACTTCCATAAAAAAAACCATATTTTGTATAAGCTTCTTTTGCATAATTTGAACATGTTGGTGTAAATCTGCAAGCATTATGCATACTTAGTGGTAATTTTTGATAAATATTTATTAACATAATCATTAGATGTTTCACTTTTACCTCACCTAATATAATTTTAACATAAATTTTATTAATATAACAGAGTATATTTAAATTTAATTTAATTTATGGTAAAATGATAATGGTGATTTTATGAAAAGTATAGAAGAATATAACATAGACTTAAATAATGAGTTAATAAAAAGAGCATTTACTCATTCATCTTATGTTAATGAAACAAAAAAAGGCGAAGATTATGAAAGATTAGAATTCTTAGGAGATAAAGTATTAGACTTTTTAGTTAGTGAATATCTTTATGTCAATGAACATTTACATGAAGGTGAAATGACTAAACTTAGAGCAAATTATGTTTGTGAAAATGCCTTATATGAATATTCAAAAGAACTAGGACTTAATAATTATTTAAGACTTGGTAAAGGAGAAGAAGCATCGGGTGGAAGAGACAGAAAAGCAGTAGTTGCGGACATATTTGAAGCTTTTTTAGCAGCAACTTATCTAACATATGGTCTTGAAAAAGCAAAAGAAATTGTATATGATGTTGTTATTAAAGCAATAGAGAATAATGAAAATTATTTTTTACATGATTATAAGTCTGTTTTACAAGAAATGCTTCAAGCAGATAAACAAGGTGCAGAATATGTGGTAGTAAATGAAGAAGGACCATCACATAATAAAACGTTTACAACAGTTGTAAAAATAGATGGAGTTATTCTTGGAGAAGGAACCGCAGGAAGTAAAAAAGAATCTGAACAAGAAGCTGCTAAAGATGCATTAAGCAAAATGGCAAAAGTAGATAAAAAAGAGGAGTGAAAGTAATGAAAAAAAGAGTAATAAGTGCAGTTGTCGCACTTGCTATTATAATTCCATTAATAGCGCTTGGGGGTATATATTTTAAGATAGGTATGTCAGTTTTATCAATACTATCAATGTATGAAATATTAAAATTAAGAAAAGAATTACCAATATTTATAAAAGTAATATCATATGTATTAATTACGCTTAGTGTGATATTTAGTGATGTATCATTATTGCCAATAATACTAATTACAATGTCTGTTTTACTAGTATTCTTTGATAAAAGTGAATATAATGTTAATGATTTTACATTTGTAACAGCATTCTTAGTATTATTAAGTACTGTATTTACATATTTTATATATATTAGAAATGAAGATGTTAATATATTAATTTATTTACTATTAATAACAATTTTAACAGATACATTTGCACTTTTTGGAGGAAAATTATTTGGTAAACATAAATTAATTGAAAAAGTATCACCTAAAAAGACAATAGAAGGTTCTATAATAGGAAGTGCTTTTGGAACAATTATTCCAAGTATTTATTATATTTATATGGTAGATCCAGGTGCAAATATACTTACTGTAATATTTATGACACTTATTTTATCAATAATTGGACAACTTGGAGATCTTGTATTTAGTAGTATAAAAAGATATTTTAATATAAAAGATTTTTCAAATATTATGCCAGGTCATGGTGGAATATTAGATAGAATTGATAGTATAACAATGGTTGTACTTGCTTATCAAATAATAATTAATATAATTTAAAGGAGAAAAAATAATGACAATAATACTATTTATATTAATTCTTGGAATAATAGTTTTTATCCATGAATTGGGACATTTTATATTTGCTAAAAAAGCAGGGGTTTATGTATATGAATTTTCTTTAGGATTTGGTCCAAAATTATTTTCATTCAAAAGAAAAAATGATGAAACAGAATATATGGTAAGATTAATACCACTTGGTGGATATGTTTCAATGGCTGGTGAAGAAGATTTAGATGAAGATAATAAAGTACCAGATGATCAAAGATTATGTAATAAATCTTGGACTAGACGATTACTTGTAATGGTTGCGGGAGTAATTAATAACTTTATATTAGGATTTGTTTTACTATTTATAATGGGATTAATATATGGTACAACTTCAACAACTAATACACTAGATAGCATTCCTGAGTCGGGAGCACTTTATAAAGCAGGTGCAAGAAATGGTGATGTTGTAACAAAAATAAATGATAAAAAAGTAAAAAATTATGATGATATACAAACATATTTAGCGTTAGTTAAAGAGGGAGACGCTATCAATATTAATATAAAAAATAAAGATGGAGTAGAAAATACATATAAAGTAAAACCAGAAAAGAATAGTGAAGATGGTAAATATTATTATGGTATATCAATAAAAGTAAAAACTGATAAAGGATTTTTACCAGCACTTAAATATGCTAAGGAAAAATTTGTTTCAATATATAAAATAATGATAATAACAATAAAAAGTTTATTTACTGGTGAACTTGGATTCGATAGTTTATCAGGTCCAGTTGGAATATATAACGTAGTAGATACAGTTAAAGGCTCACTTCAAATGATACTTTATTTAACTGCGTATTTATCAATAAATATTGGATTTATGAACTTACTTCCATTCCCAGCATTTGATGGAGGAAGAGCATTCCTTCTTATAATAGAAAAAATAAAAGGATCTAAAGTAAATCCAAAGTTTGAAGCTACTATAAATAGTATAGGATTTGTATTATTAATGGCTTTAATGGTAATTATTACAATAAAAGATATAATTAAGGTATTTTAAGGTGATATAATGGAAAAATTAAATATAGTTTATATGGGAACACCAGATTTTAGTGTTGGTCCTTTAGAAAAATTAATAGAAAAATATAATGTAGTTATGGTTGTAACTCAGCCTGATAAAGAAATAGGTAGAAAAAAAGAAATTAAATTTTCACCTGTAAAAGAATGTGCGATAAAAAATAATATCAAGGTATTTCAGCCAAGTAAAATTAGAGAAAACTATAAAGAAATATTAGATGAAAAGCCTGATATTATAATAACTTGTGCATATGGTCAAATAATTCCAAAAGAATTACTTGATTATCCAAAATATGGATGTATTAATATACATGCATCACTTTTGCCTAAATTAAGAGGTGGCGCACCTATACATAAAGCAATCATAAATGGTTATGAAAAAACAGGTGTAACTATAATGTATATGGATGAAAAGATGGATTCAGGTGATATTATATATCAAGAAGAAATCAAAATAGAAGATGATGATAACGCTGGAACACTTTTTGATAAATTAAGCGTTTTAGGATCAGAAATGATAATAAAAGTATTACCAAGTATAATTGATGGTACAAATAAAAGAATAAAACAAAATGAAGAAGAAGTAACATATGCATATAACATTACAAGAGAAGAAGAAAAAGTTGATTTTAATTTAAGTACTAAGGATGTATATAATAAAATTAGAGGATTATATCCTTGGCCTATAGGATATACAAGTCTTGATGGTAAGAAAGTTAAATTACATTTATCAAGAGTAGGAACAAGTAAAAAAGAAGGATCAATAGGAGAAATTATTAATATATATAATGATGCATTAGGTGTTAAAACCTTAGATGGTGAAATACTATTAACTATGATTCAATTTGAAGGAAAAAAGAAAATACTAGTAAAAGACTATTTAAATGGTGTTCATGATAAAGAAAGTCTTTTAGGTAAAAAATTTATATAAGAGATATAAAGCGACAATATTTATATATAACTTTTTTTATAATCATAATGGTGATATAAAAATGAAAGTTTATATAGATATTGTTTTTTTTACCAATTTTTTATTTGATTTTATACTCCTTTTATCAGTAAATATTATTCTTAAAAGAAATATGAAAATATATAGAATAATACTTGGAGCGCTTACAGGAACCTTAACACTATTAATGTTATTTATAAGAATGGATTCGCTAACGCTTTTTCTTTATAAATTAGTTATAAGCATCATAATGGTTCTTATAACATTTAACTATAAAACAATTAAATACACATTTAAAAATTTATATTTTCTATATATAGTAAGTATTATAATGGGAGGATTTTTATACTTTATAAATAATCAGATAAATGTAAAAAATGAAGGATTAATATTTATAACAAATAACTTTTCACTTAATTTAATTTTAGGAATTATTCTTTCTAGTATTTTTATTTATTTTTATATAAAAGAAACGAAAGATTTAAAAGAAAATTATAATAAATATCATAAATTAACTTTATATATAAATGATATTACATTAAATATTAATGCTTTTTTAGATACAGGAAATAAACTAAAAGATCCATATAAAGGTAGACCAATCGTACTCGTCAAAGAAGAATTAATAGATTATAAAGATATTAAATATATTCTAGTGCCGTATAATACAGTTTCAGGAGGAGGCTTACTAAAATGCATTAATATTTCTAAAATGGAAGTTGATGGAATAAAATGTAAAAAGAAGTTTTTAATTGGACTTGTACCAAGTATAAATATAGATGGTGTAGATTCAATAATAAATGAAAAGATAATGGAGGGATTATAATGATTAAATTATTAAAAATATTATTAGGCAGGTTATTTAAGAAATACAATGAGTTATTTTTTGTAGGAAGTACCGATATACTTCCAGAACCTTTATCAAAAGAAGAAGAAGAAAAATATGTTGATATGTTTCAAAATGGAGATTTAAAGGCAAGAGATAAACTTATTGAACACAATCTTAGACTTGTTGTTTATTTATCAAAAAAGTATGAAAATACTAAAGTTGAATTAGAGGATTTAGTATCAATAGGTACAATAGGTTTAATTAAGGGAATTAATACATATAAAAATGATAAAAATATAAAACTTGCGACATACGCATCTAGATGCATTGATAATGAAATACTTATGTATTTAAGAAAAAATAAAAAAAGAAAAGCAGATGTATCTTTAGATGAATCACTTTCATTTGATTCAGAAGGAAATGAACTACATTTAGAAGATATATTAGGTACTGAAAAAGATATTGTGACTAAAGATTTAGAAGAAAATGATATGAGAAAAATAATGCTTAAAGAAATAGGCAAATTAAACGAAAGAGATAAACAAATAATGGTATTAAGATATGGTCTTAATGATACAAAAGAATATACTCAAAAAGAAGTTGCGGAGTTACTTGGTATATCACAAAGTTACATATCTAGAATAGAAAAGAAAGTAATAAGTAAAATTAGTTCAATGATAAAAATATAATTCTGGTAATTTTATCCAGAATTTTTTTCTTTAAAAAATATATTAAATATTACATAAATTCATTGACAATTTTTTTAAATAATTTATAATAAGCATTGATTATTAAATTACTTGATGAGGAGGCAAAATATGATAAAGACTAAATTACCAGTTATTGTATTACGTAACCTTGTTTTGCTTCCTAATGGTGAAATAAAATTAGAACTTTCAAACGATATTGATAAAGAAATAATTATAAATTCTGTAAACAATCATGATTCATATGTAATATTAGTTTCTACACTTAGTCTTTCAAATGAAAACATTGATATTAGTGAATTACCTAATACTGGTATAATTGGTAAAATAACAAGTTATTTTGACCTACCTAATAACCATTTAAGAATAACTATATCAGGAGTTAATAGAGCAAATATATTTAATTATGTAGATACTGGAAAAAGTAAACTTGATGCGGTTATTGGTCCCGCTATATACGAAGAAGAAAGTGTAGATGAAACAGAAGCAAATTTAAGATTATTAAAAAGAGAATTTGCAGGATATATATCAATTACACAGTCTATATCTAACAGCATAATAATAAAGATGAATGAAGAAGTATCACTTGATAAGTTAACAGATATAGTTGCGAATATATTACCACTTAGTTTTGAAAAAAAGAATAAATTTATATATATGACAAGTCCAATAAAAAGATCAAACGATTTGATAAAGTATATTGCTGAAGAAAAAAACATTAGTTATATAGAAAAAAAACTAGATGAAAGTGTAAAGAAAGAATTAGATAAATCACAAAAAGAATTTATATTAAAAGAAAAGTTAAGAGCAATTAAAGAAGAACTTGGAGAAAAAGACGATAAAGATGAAGAAATAAATGAAATAAGAACAAAAATAGATGATTTAAATGCTTCAGATTCAATTAAAGAAAAATTAAGAAAAGAATTAAAAAGATATGAATCTATGAATGCTTTATCGCCTGAAGTATCTATAGTTAAAAATTATATTGATACAGTTCTTTCATTACCATTTGGTACTTATACAAATGACTTAAAAAATATTTCAAAAATAGAAAAGTCACTTGACGAAACACATTATGGATTAAAAGATGTAAAAGAAAGAATATTAGAATATATTGCAGTAAAAGAACTTACTAATGATATTAAAAGCCCAATAATTTGTTTAGTTGGTCCACCAGGTGTTGGTAAAACAACATTAGCTTATTCTATTGCAAAAGCGTTAAATAGAAATTTTGTTAAAATATCTGTAGGTGGAATTAACGATGAAGCAGAAATAATAGGCCATAGAAGAACATATATAGGCGCTAAACCAGGTAGAATTATAGATGGAATGATAAAAGCAAAATCATCAAATCCAGTATTTTTAATAGATGAAATAGATAAAATGACAAAGGGAATAAATGGTGACCCTGAATCATGTTTATTAGAAGTTTTAGACCCAGAACAAAATAATACATTCTATGATAATTACATAGATGAAGCATTTGATTTATCTAAAGTTATGTTTATTCTAACAGCAAATACAGCATCAGATATTCCATATGCTTTAAAAGATAGATTAGAAATAATAAATTTATCAAGTTATACAATATTTGAAAAATTAGATATCGTTAAAAACTATATGTTCTCTAAACTATTAAAAGAACATGGACTTACAAGAAGTAATATTATAATAGATGATGATACTATTAACTTTATAATAAAGTACTATACTAAAGAAGCAGGTGTAAGAGAGCTTCAAAGAGTTTTATCTTCAATTATGAGAAAAATAGCAAAAGAAATAATTATGAATCCTAAGAAAAAAAGATTTACATTAAAAGAAGAAGATATAATAAGATTACTTGGAAATGTAAAATATTCTGAAATTGATAATAATACTTATAATAATAGCGGAATAGTAAATGGACTTGCATATACAGCCTTTGGTGGTTCAATACTTCCAATAGAAGTATCACACTATAAAGGTAAAGGCGGAGTAAATATGACAGGATCACTTGGTAATGTTATGATTGAAAGTGCTAAAATAGCAATAGGTTATGTTAAAACAAATTATAAAGAATTTGGTCTTGATATAAAACAGTTAAACGAAGATGATATTCATATAAATTGTGTACATGCAGCAATTCCAAAAGATGGACCATCCGCTGGTGTAACACTAGTAAGCGCAATAATAAGTTCATTTTTAAATAAAAAGGTAGATAATAAAATAGGTATGACAGGTGAAATAACATTAAATGGTAATATACTTGCTATTGGTGGACTTAGAGAAAAATCAATCGCAGCTTATAACGCTGGAATAAGAAAATTATTTATTCCAAAAGAAAACGAGAGAGATATATCAGAAATACCAATTGAAATAGCGTCATCCTTTGAAATAATTTTCGTTGATAATTATATGGAAATATTTAATAATTTATTTAAATAAAAGTTCTATTTTAGGACTTTTTTTAATATTATTAATTAGAAGTGAGGGATAAAATGAAAAAGATAGTACCATTTACTAAAGATATTAAATTTAATACAAAAATTTATGAAATAACTAGTATTTCACTTGAACATAATTTAACTATAGAAGAAAATAATTTAGTTTCAGGAGAATTTATTATTAGTGGTGAATATAAAATAACAGATTCATCTATTAATTCTGAACCATTTATATATGGTCTTCCTTTCGATATAACTTTAGATACAAAATATGATATGGATAGAATTAAAATAGATATAGATGATTTTAAATTTGAAATAGTGAATGAAGAAATATTAAGAATAAATATAGATGTTTTAATAGAAGGAATAGAATTTGTTGAAATAGAAGAGGAAAAAGAAATAAGTGAAGAAATTAAACCAGATCTTGTAATTGATTCTAGAAGTAATAGTGAAGAAGAAATAGAAAAAGAAGAAGTAAAAGATGAAATTAAACAAGAAGAGAAAATAGATAATAATGAGGAAGAAATAGATAGATTTAATATTTTTGAAAATATGCTTAAAAAGGAGGATACTACTATGAATAATGATTCATCTGATTTATTTTTACAAAAGGATGAAAATATAGTAAAAGTAAATAAAAGTGAAGATTTTATTGATAATGAAATGAATTCAATATTTAATAACTTTAGTGAAAAAGATGAAAAATTTGTTAGTTATTATGTTCATATTGTAAGAGAAAATGATAATATTGATACTATATGTTTAAAATATGGTGTAAGTGTTGAAAAAATAAAAGAATATAATAATATAGATCAAATTGCCCTTGGAAGTAAAATAATAATTCCATATATAGTTAATGAAGCTATTTAAGAAAATATTAGATAAAAATGACCTAAAGGTAGATAAATATACTATGAAAGGTAAAACTATGATAGTAAATACTCCTTTAGGTCAATTTGCTTTAAAAAAGGGTAATTTAGATAATATATATAAATATTTATTATCTAGAAATTTTGAATATTTTCCAAAAGTTATAGATAGTAATGAAGATAGTACAATATACGAATTTGTAGATGATGTAAAATATGATAATGAACAAAGAGCATTTGATTTAATTCATACTATTGCGCTTCTTCATAGCAAAACAACATATTACAAAGATGTTGATATTGATGAATATAAAAAAATATTTGAAGAAACAATGGAAAAGATAAATTATATTTATAATTACTATATGGATGTTATTAATATAATAGAATCCAAAATATATATGAGTCCATCAGAATATTTAATCGCAAGAAATATTTCTAAAATATTTTCTTGTATATATTTCTGTAAAAATGAATTAGAACAATGGTATGAAATTGTAAAAAATGAAAAAAGAAAAAGAGTTGTTACTCTTCATAATAATTTAAAACTTGATAATATTATAAGAAATAAAAGTGTATACTTAATAGGTTGGGAATATAGTAAAATAGATAGTCCAATATATGATTTTATTAATTTTTATAACAATTATGCATTATATTTTGATTTTAGAAGTTTACTTAACGAATATGAAAGAATATTCCCATTTAAAGAAGAAGAAAAGAAACTATTAAGTGTGCTAATTTCAATACCAAGTAAAATACCAAATACAGAAAAAGAATATAATAGAGTTAAAAATGTTAGACAATTACTTGATAAAATTTATAAAACAGAAATGCTTTTAACACCTAAAGAAAAAGAAGAAACTAAAAGTACACAAAAGTAAAAATACAATTAAAAGTAAAACAGCATTAAGAGGTGTAGTTATAAATAATAAAATGATTATTTGGTATGTTAATATTATTAAACAAGAGGTGGCTAATAGGAAAAATATTAGTCTTTTTGTACTTAAAAATAGACCTTGTAAAAAATTCATCATATAAATCACTCCTAGTAATATAATATTCGTATGTCAAGAAAATGTAATAATAAAAACAAGTAAGCAAGTAAATATAAAAAATATGATATAATTCTTATAGTAGGTGGTAATATGAAAAAGAAAGTATTATGTTTTTTATTTTTAATTATGTTTTTATTTCCAATAAATGTAGATGCAAATGAAAAAAAAGAAGTAAAGTTTTCATCTTGTATAGATGGAGATACAGCAAGATTTATAATGGATAAGAAAGAAATAAAGGTAAGGTTTTTAGCAATTGATACACCAGAAACAAATCATCCTAAAAAAGGTGAGGAGCCATATGGAAGAGAAGCAAAAGAATATACATGTGATAAGATAACAAATGCACAAAAGATAGAACTAGAATTTGATGATGGTAGTGATGAAAAAGATAAATATAATAGATATTTAGCTTGGGTTTATACAGATGGGACATTACTTCAAAGTGAACTTGTAGAAAAAGGATTTGCAAAGGTCGCATATATATATGGGAATTATGAATATACAGATGAATTAAAAGAAAAAGAAGAAAAAGCCAAAGATGAAAAAGTTGGTATGTATTCAGAAGTAGATAATTCTTACTATACAACTCATAAGGAAGAATTAAGCAAGAATGAAAATAAAAAGAATGAAAAAGAAAGTGATAATTCTAAAAGCGAATTAGAAGAAAAAATATATAATAAAATTATGGCATCAATAGAAAAATTTGTTAATAAATTATTAAATGAAATATTTTAAAATAAAGTTATAATTTTGTTTAATTATTTGTAATAATTTGGTATAATATCACTTAGTGGGTGAAACGTATGAAAGAATTAATAGAGGAGTTAAAATTAAATAGAGTAGCGTATTTACTTGAAATAATGGAAAAGAAGGATTTTGATTCAAAAATAAATGCTCTAAAAAAATTAGAAAAGATGAAAATAACACCTAATGTAGGTTTATTTTTGATACAAAATTCTACTAAAAATTATGGAGTAAATGATAATAATGGTGGACTTAATGCATCAATATTATCACTATGTTTTAAAAATTATTATGATGTATATGCTGATGCAATAGAAAAAGTTTATAAAAATTTATTACCAAACGTACAAAATAAAGTAGTATATTTACTTACAACAGTAGATTCAGAAAGTGCATTAAAATTATATGTTGATTTAGTATTAAAAAATTATAAAAATAGTGATTTCATTCCAATAAGTAATTTATTTGAAAGACCATATTTATATGACTACTTATTTCCGAAGCTATATAAAGCTTTGAAATTTAAAAATGCTAAAAATAATATTTTGATTTTATTAAATGATTATTTAGCCGCAGGAATAGTACCTGTTGAAGACTTAAAAAAGAATAAAAAAATCATTTGTGATGCATTAATGGGAGTATTTAATATTGCACTTAAAACAAACTTTAAAAATACATTTGATGCATTAAATGATGAAGAATATATTAATCTTAGATTTTTCTTGGAAATATGTATAAATATTGAATCATTTGTAAGTAATAAAGAAACAAGTGAAGCACTAGAAAAATTATTAAATAAAAAAGATAATCAGCTAAAATTATTTATAATTGATAATTATTATAAGAAAAATAAAGAAGTAAAAAAATCAACAATTGAACAAATATCTAAAGATAAATATAGTAGATATGCATTATATGAAATGCTTTCTATATATGATAAAGTAGATATAATGAAAGATAAATATAAAGAAGCATCTACAATTGCTGAATCTGATTTTTCGATAAACTTTGGTATTTATTGTAATTATAAAGATGATCCTAAAAATATTAAATATATTGATAAAATAAACGTTAATGGTTTTGATTATTATGTATTTAAATTTTCATTAACTTATACTTATAATAGTAGTTCAGAATTTTTAACTAATTACATATTTAATATGGTTGGAATGGAAAAATATAATGGAAAAGAAATAACAAGTGAATTTATAGGTATAAGTGGTGGATATGATCCAAATAGTAAATTACATATTGTATCAAAAAAATTAAATAAATTTTTGTTTACAAAAATAAATGATAAGGATGATATTGTTCTTGTAGCGCAAAAACTTATTTTTGATGAAACTAAAGCAGTTGAAACTAAAAAAACAAAGATAAAAAATAAAATATCAAGGGAATTAAATAAATTAAAAGAAAAAGAAAAACAAATTGAAGAAGCAAAAAAAGTAAAAATAAAAAAAGTTGAAGTAAAAGAAGAACCTATTAAAGAAGAAATAAAAGAAAAAACCGAAGAAATATCTCAAGTAAAAGAAATTACTAAAGAATCAAGTAAAATAAGTAATTTATTCACACATTTATTACTTAGTTTATTTGCTATATTTATAATAATGCTTATTTCATGTATGTTTTTTGTAACTAATTTTTCAGGAATAGGAAATATTCAAAATCAAGATTCTCTTTCAGTAAAGGCAGTTAAATTAAATAAAGATTATAAGTATACATTAATAGATGGTAAAGAAATATTTAATGAACCAGAAAGTGAATATTATGTATTACTTTATAAAAAAGATGGAGATAAAAGTAAATATTATACATATATTAATGAATATGCTAAATATGATAAAAAGTTTTATTTTGTTGATTTAAATGATAAAAAGAATAAATTTTTATTTGAAAAAAATGATTTAAACTTTACTGTAAACGGTGATAGATTGTTAAAAGTAAAAGATAAAGAATATGATTACTTTGTAAATGGTAAAAACAATATATTAAAAGAAATGAAAAATGATATTAATTCTTTGTCTAAAAATCAAAGTACAAAAAAATAATATTTACAATAAATTATAAAAATAGTATAATACATATAGACTTGTTGATAAGAGGAGTAAAATAATATAATTTTCTTAGAGAGTTAGTGTTTGGTGAAAACTAACAAATTATTTATTTGAAGGTTGCTTATCTTATAAGAGTAAAATCGCATATCTGCGTTAAAGATTAAGTGCATAGAAATATCTATGAAGTAAGGTGGTACCGCGTTTAATCGTCCTTACATCATAGGTATTTTTCTTTTTGGAGGTAAAAGTGGTTGAAGAATTTGAAAAATATATAAATAATTATGATTTAACTAAAGAAAAGGTTATTCTTAAAAAAAATCATTCAATTAGAGTTATGAATTTATGCGTAAAATATGCAAAAAAACTAGGATTTAATGATGAAGATATATCTTTGGCAAAAGTAATTGGTTTATTACATGATATAGGAAGATTTGAACAATTAAAAGAGTTTAATTCATTTGATGATTCTAATATTGATCATGCTGATTTGGGAGTAAAAATATTATTTGAAGAAGGATTAATAAAAAACTTTTGGAGTAATAAAGAAGATTATGAATTAATTGAGTTTGCAATAAAAAATCATAATAAAATGAAAATAGGAAAAACAACTAATGAAAGATATTTAAAGTTTGCTAAATTAATTCGTGATATAGATAAAATGGATATTATATATTTACTTGGATACTTGTCAGAATTAGATACTAAACCTAGTAATGATTTAATTAATCCTAAAATAATAAATTCAATAAAAAATCATGAATTATCAAATTATAAAGATATAAAAAACATAAATGATAGTATTGCATTAAAATTTGCATATACATATGATATAAACTATGATGAATGTTTAGAAGAATTTAAACAAAATTTATATTATTTCTATAAACAAATAAATTTTGATGAAAGATTCAAAGAAATCTTTGAAACAGTAAATAAATATATAGATGAAAGGATAGATAAATATGTTAGAAATTAAATATGATCATAAAAAAGTAGAAGAAGGAAAATATGAATACTGGCTTAATAATAATTACTTTATGTCAGGAGATAAAGCAAAAACACCATTTTCAATGGTACTTCCACCACCTAATATAACAGGTAAGTTACATATTGGACATGCACAAGATGTATCAATTCAAGATATAATATGTAGATATAAAAGAATGGATGGATATGATGTATTATGGCTTCCAGGTATGGATCATGCTGCAATTGCAACAGAAGCAAAAGTAGTTGCTAAATTAAAAAAAGAAGGAATAAATAAATACGAATTAGGTAGAGAAAACTTCTTAAAAGAAGCATGGAAATGGAAAGATGAATATGCTGATAATATAAGAAAACAATGGTCTAAAATGGGTATTAGTTTAGATTATTCAAAAGAAAGATTTACTCTTGATGAAGTATCACAAAAAGCAGTTAATTATGCATTTATAAAAATGTATAATGATGGACTTATTTATAGAGGTAAAAAAATAATTAACTGGGATCCAGAAGCAAGAACAGCACTTTCTAATGAAGAAGTTATATATAAAGATGTAGAAGGAGCATTCTATCATTTAAAGTACTATATTGATGGAACAAATGATTATCTTGATGTAGCAACTACAAGACCAGAAACATTATTTGGTGATACAGCTGTTGCAGTTAATCCTAAAGATGAAAGATATAATAAATTAATAGGTAAAAATGTTATTTTACCTATAGTTGGTAAATTAATACCTATTATAGGCGATGAACATGCTGATATGGGAAAAGGTACAGGTGTAGTTAAAATTACTCCTGCACATGATCCAAATGACTTTGAAGTAGGTAATAGACATAACCTAGAGAGAATAGTTGTTATGGATGAAACTGCTCATATGAATGAAAATGCATTAAATTATAAAGGGCTTGATAGATTTGAAGCAAGAGAAAAATTAATAGAAGAATTAAAAGAAAAGGATTTACTTATTAACATTGAAAAAATAACTCATAGTGTTGGACATTCTGAAAGAACAGGTGTAATGGTAGAACCTTATTTATCAGAACAATGGTTTGTTAAGATGAGTGATTTAGCACATAATTTATTAGAAAATCAAAAAACAGATAATAAAGTTAATTTTTATCCAGCAAGATGCGAAAAAGTACTTGAAAATTGGATGAATGATTGTCATGACTGGTGTATATCAAGACAATTATGGTGGGGTATTAGAGTACCAGCATGGTATAAAGATAATGAAGTTAAAGTACAAGTTGAATCACCAGGTGAAGGATGGATTCAAGATGAGGATGTACTTGATACTTGGTTTAGTAGCGCATTATGGCCATTTAGTACATTAGGATGGCCAGATAATACAGATCTATTTAATAGATATTATCCAACAAATGCTCTTGTAACAGGTTATGATATTATATTCTTCTGGGTATCTAGAATGATGTTCCAATCACTAGAATTTACTAAAGAAGTTCCATTTAAAGATTGTATAATACATGGACTTATTCGTGATAAAGATGGAAGAAAAATGAGTAAAAGTTTAGGTAATGGTATAGATCCTATGGATATGATAGAAGAATATGGATGCGATGCACTTAGATATTTCTTAACAACTAATTCAGCGCCAGGTCAAGATTTAAGATTTGATGAAGAAAAAATGAAATCTACTTGGAATTTTATAAATAAAATATGGAATGCATCAAGATTTACATTAATGAATATAGAGAATGTAAAAGAATATGATTTTTCTGCACTTACATTTAGTGATAAATGGATATTAACAAGACTTAATAAAACAATAAGTGAAGTTAGAAAAAATATGGATAAATACGAATTCCAAAATGTAGGAACAGAACTATATAACTTTATTTGGGATGATTTCTGTGATGGATATATAGAATTTTCTAAGTTCAATATGGATAATGAATCAACAAAAAGTACACTTTTATATGTATTAACAAATATCTTAAAATTACTTCATCCATTTATGCCTTTTGTAACTGAAGAAATATATAGTATGCTTCCAGTAAAAGAAACAGAAAGTATTATGATTAGTTCTTATCCAAAAGTAAAAGAAGAATTAAACTTTGATGATACTATAAAATTAATGGAAGAAATAAGAAATTTTATTACAAAATCAAGAATTACAAAGAAAGAAAATAATATTCCAAAAGAATTCAAATATAGTTTAGAATGTAATAATTTAAGTGCTGAAAAAATTATTAAAAATATGCTTAAATTAAATAATGAAGTACAAGATAGTGAATATAGTAAAGCAACAATAGAGTCAAATACAAATGAATTAAATGTTAAATTAACTTATTATTATGAAGTATCTGAAGAAGAAAATAAAAAACAAAAAGATGCTTTAGAAAAAGAAAAAACGACTTTAGAAAGTAATATTTTAAGAAGAGAAAAATTACTATCTAATCCTGGATATGTTAATAATGCTCCAAAAGCTTTAGTTGAAGAAGAAAAAATAAAACTTGAAAACGAAAAGAAAGAACTAGAAATTATACTTGAAAAATTAAAATAATGGAGGTTTAAAATGAAAATAGAGGGTTTATATACTGGTACAATACTAAAGTGCACATATATCAATGATACGTTAAAAAATGATGTAGATGAATCTTATGGATTTTTTAGATATAATTATGAAATGTATAAAGAAAATGTACTTTTAGCAAAAATAGAAAATGGAGGATATGTTAAATTTGACAAATTAAATTCAATAATTAATAGAATAAAAATTGGTAAAGATATTCATAAAAACGGATGGCGTGAAGGATTTATGATGTCAACATACCCAGGAAATGTTGGAGACTATTTTATTGATGCTAATTCACTTGAATCATATAAAAATGATGATGTAACTGTAAAAAGATATAGAATGAAGAACAATTAATATTGACTAAAATATGAAAAAAAGGCTTAGAATAAGATTTATTCTGAGTCTTTTTTATGTTATAATTATAGAGAGGAGATTAATTATGACAAAAGAAGATGCTAAAAAAATTATTTTAGGTACAGGTAGTTATGAAGATGTTAAATGTGGTAATACAGTGTCAGTAACAGGTGATGGAGGCAATGCATGGAACTACTTTGGACCTGCATATAAAAAACTTGCTCCAAAACTTGTAACATATGTTCCTTATTCAGAAAAGTATAAAAAATTATTAGAACTAAAAAAAGATTTATTAATGAAACAAGAATATATTAATTATAGAAAAGAAATAGAAGATGAATATATTAAAAGTTATTATGATATTAGATTAAAAGATTTAGATGTCGATGCATTACTAATGACACTAAAAAATAAGTTTGGTGAAAATATAATTCTTCTTTGCCATGAACCTGTTAATGAATTCTGTCATAGAAGATTAATCGCGGATTATATTGAACTTAAAACAGGAATATACATTCCAGAAATATCTGTCTCAAATGATGGAACTATTAAAAAATTAGAACCAATAAGATATAAGAATAGGCTTCAAAAATTAGATAAGTCCATATAGAATATGAAGAACATTTATTAAATGTTTTTTTATTTATAATTAAAAAAATAATATATTCATGATATAATAAATATAAATCAAGGGAGTTTTAATATGAAGAAGGAAGAAACTAAAAATGTAAATAAGGATTTTGATAAATCTTTTGTAGTAATAAATAATCTAATAGATAAAGGATTTAAAGAATGTAAAAGTTATAATGATTCAATAGAAAATCTTAAAACAATAGAAAAAATATTTAAAAAACTTAATTACATACCTAATCCAGATATAACAATAAAATTAATTGATGAAAATTTATTGTTATCAGAAACAATAAAAATAATAGTGAATAATGATTTAGATATTATAACAAAAGGCTAAATTAATAAGATATTTGATAATGATACAATTATTTTAATTATTGAATCCTATTGTATGATGAATAATATTAAAATTCAAGAATATGAAGAAGATAATAAAGAATTTGAAGAGAATATTATAAATTATGAAGGAGAAAACATAGATATTGTTAAATTATATTTAAACGAAATTAGTAGAAGAAAATTATTAACTTTAGATGAAGAAATTAAATTAACAAAAAGGATAAAAGATGGAGATGAAGAGGCAAAAAAAATATTTATTGAGAGTAATTTACGTTTAGTTGTATCTGTTGCTAGGAAGCATTTAAATCAAGGCTTATCATTTTTAGATTTAATACAAGAAGGTAATATAGGACTTATGAAAGCAGTAGATAAATTTGATTCGTCTAAAGGATATAGATTTTCAACATATGCTACATGGTTGATTCGCCAAGGAATTACAAGAGCAATTTCTAATAAAGGTCGAAATGTTAGAATCCCAGTTTATCTGCAGAGAAGGATTAATAAATTTAATAAAGTAGCAAAAGAACTTGAAATGAAATATGGTAGAGAAGCAAAAATAGAGGAAATTGCAAATGAACTTAAAATTTCAGTAAAATATGCTCAAGAAATATATCAATATAAAAATGATTCTATAAGTATTAATTTATTAGTTGGAGATGATAAAGATAACGAATTGGGTAATATTATTTCTTCTAAAAATATAGGACCAGATGAACAAGCTATGACAGATTTAATGAAGTTTCAGGTAAAACAATTGTTAGAAAAATGTAATCTTAAACCAATTGAAAAAGAAGTTATATTGTTGAGATTTGGTTTTAATAATACTCCAATGACCTTGGGAGAAATCGGGAATATTTATAATATTACCGGAGAAAGAGTAAGGCAAATTGAAGCATCAGCACTAATGAAATTAAGAAAATATAAAAATATAACAGACTTTGCAGAATATATGGAAAACCCTAAAGAAGCAATTAATAATATTGAAATTTATAGAAAAAAATATAAAAATTCAGGAAGTAATACAAAATCATTTTTAAAAAATGTTAGAAGAGAAAAGGAAGATGACAATATGGTAAAAACAATATATGAATATTTCAAAAACTATTCAAAAGAAGAAGTGGATAAAGTTTTATCAACTTTATCTGATGAATCATTAGAATTAATAAGAATTAGATATGGAGATGATTTAACAGTTCCAGTAAATAATAAACTTACAGAAGAGCAAAGAAAAAAATTCTATGGTAGTGTAATGGCGCAAATAAAAAGATTATTAGAAAATCCAGATATAAAAAGAAGAAAAGTACAAAAAAATGAAATAGAAGAGAAAAAATTGAATCAACTTCTATTGTAGAAAATGTTCAAACTAAAAACAATTTGGTTGAAACTAATGAAGAACATACTAGTAAAATTACAAAATATGATTATATAAATATGATTAAATTATTTAAAACATCAAATTTCAAACAAATGATAAGTAATTTAGGATCAAAAGAATCAATTATAATTTCTTTAAGAATGGGTTATATTGATGGAAAGTATTTTTCAGTCGATGCAATAGCAGAGTTTTTAGATATTGAAAGAGATGAAGTTTCTAAAATAATAAAAGAAGTATTGCTAAATTATAAAGAATCAGTAATAAAATCAATTGATCACGCAATTGAAGTTGCATCTGATGAACAAAATGTTTTAAAAGATGAAAAAGATATAAAAGAAAAAAAGTATAGAAAAATTTAAAAAATAAAAAAGAATGATTTTAATAAAACTTAGATTAAATGTTTCTAAGTTTTTTATTGCTTCTTTTATTTTTTATAAAAATAGTGTATAATTTAATTGAATAGAAGGTGAATAAAATGAAATATTGTACAAACTGCGGAAATGAATTAAAAGAAAATAATAATTTCTGTACAAATTGTGGTAAACCAACAAAAAAAGAATTAGAAAAGATTAAAAAGATTGAAAAAGAGAAGAAAGAACAAGCCAATGAAAAATTATTATTATGGTTAGGTACATTTCTAGTAATTATATCAAGTATTATTTTTGCATTTACAAATTGGGAAAATATGAATGATATATTTAAAGTTATATTTTTAAGTATCGAAGCATTAATATTTTTCGCATCATCCTTTGCATTTAAAAAACTTAAAAATGATGGCGCACATAAAACAATGTGGTTTCTTGGAACTATATTTATAATAGTAATATTAAATTTTATAGGAGAAAAGGAATTACTTGGTAATTATTTATCATATAAGGGTAGTGGAATATATGTATATTTAGCATTATCTAGTACATTATGTGCATTAATCTATTATTTAAGTAGTAAATTTATGAAATCCAAAATATTCTTATTTTTTGGACATGTATTTTCATATTTAATGGTTATATCATTATTATATTTATTTAAGATGGATAAAATATATAGTGAAAGCTTAATATTACCAGTATTATGTTTAATTAATTTAGTGATAATAATCATAAATATTTTTGTAAAAAATAAACAATTAAGAACATTTATGTCAATAATATCTTTAATATTTGTTCCTATTACATTAACTTATTCTGATATTTATTCAGATTTAGTTATAAATTCTATAATACCATTTGTATTTGAATTAATATCACTTTTTATAATTATTAAAACAGAAAAAAATAATCCATTAAATTATATATTTGTAATTTTGATTTACATATTAACTTTAAACTTAGTACCAGACATAATTAATCTATTTACAAGTAGTATTAGTATAGAATTATTTATTACAATTTTATCACTTGCTTTATTATATTTTATACTTACAATTATTAGTGATAAAAGTATTTCAGTAATGTCTTATATTCTTACAATGATTTTATCTTACTTTAACATTTTTTACTATAATATAAGACCTGAAGTTGCGATTATAATGACTTTAATTATAGGAGTAATTCAAATATTTACTATAAAATTTAATGATGAAAAAATTAAAAAAACAATATCAGAATTATTACTTCCAATAACAATGTTTATATTAATATATAATATATTTGAGGTATTTATAGATGCAAAACTAGAACTAATTTTATTAGTTGCAAGTATACTTTGTTTCCTAATTAATACATTTATAAATAAAAATGAAAAAGAAACTGTTATAAATAGTATATTTGAAGCATTTGCATTTATATTCTTAAGTATATCAAGTATTGTAATTATTTTTAATGGAAACTCATTAACTGCATTTTTATTAAATGAACTATTATGGATATATTATTTCATATATGTATTAATTAATAAAAATATTAAATCAGAAAATATAGTAATGCTTATTCTTACAATTTGTAATTTATTCTTGTGTTCTATAAGATTAAACATTAAATTATATTATGTATTACTTTTTGTAACGGGTATAATAGCGTTAATCTATATGTTCTCTGATAAAATAAAAATAACATTTAAAAGAGTTTTAAAATATATATTATTTTCTATGCTTATAATTCTCACATTATTTGATATTAAAAATTATAGTATGTACGCAGTAATTGCAAATGTTCTTATATATTCATTAGTATTTTATATGTACAATAAAGAAGGAAAATTAAGATTCATATTTAAATACATATATACATTACTTGGATTTATACTAATTTATAAACTATTTAATTGTTATATAGAAAAAATAGTAATTGCGAATATATTTACATTAGTGTCATACATTATAATTATAATTTCTATGTACTTGCTTGAAATAGATACAGATAGAAAAATAACTTGTTATACACCAGTTATAATACTTCCATATATCAATTTAGTACAAAATGTTGATATATTTGAAAGTATTCAAACAGAGTTAATACTTTCAATACTAATTATATTTGCATTTATTATATGTGATTATGTTATAAAACTAAGTAAAAAATCAGATAAAGAAGTATTAGAATTAACTATTTTAGCAATGATATTCATATATTCTTTAACTGAAGCATTAACATTTAGTTTAATAATTTCTATTGTAACTTTAATATATGGACTTGTAAAAAAATCAAATCCACTTATAGTATTTGGAATAATAACTTTTGTAATATCAATGATTGTAAATTTATTTAGAATATTTGATAATCTTGCTTTAGTATTTATTATACTAGGATTTGGTATAGCACTTATATCATATGTATTCTATAAAGAAACTAAGAAGGATAAAAATTAATTCTTCTTTTTTTCATTGTATAATAGATTAATTTTTGGTATAATTTAATTGATTTTAGGAAGTGACTAAATATGAAATTAAAAAATAGTTTCTTTTATACTATCAGAGAAAACATTAAAGATGAAGATAGTGTAAGTGGTAATTTATTAGTAAGATCTGGAATGATTAAAAAAACATCATCAGGTATTTACATGTATTTACCACTTGGACTTAAAGTACTTAATAATATTGAAAAAATAGTTAGAGAAGAAATGAATAAAATAAATGCTGAAGAAGTACTTATGCCTTCATTAATTAGTGAAGATGTATATGCAGAATCAAATAGATTATCATCATTTGGTGACGCTATGTTTAAGCTTAAAGATAGATATGATAAAAATTATGTATTGGGTCCAACACATGAAGAATTGTTTACAATAGCGGCTAAAAATAAAGTACAATCATTTAAAGATTTACCATTTAGTATTTATCAAATTCAAAATAAATTTAGGGATGAAGCAAGACCAAGATATGGTCTTATTAGAGTAAGAGAATTTTTAATGAAAGATGCATATTCTTTTGATAAAGATGAGAATGGATTAAATATATCATATTCAAATATGTATAATGCATATAAAAAGATATTTACAAGAATAGGAATTAATTATAGAGTTGTAAAAGCAAGTACAGGTTCAATGGGAGGAATATTATCAGAAGAGTTCCAAGCATTATCTGATATTGGTGAAGATACACTTGTTTTCTGTGATAATTGTGATTTTTCATCAAATTTAGAAATATGTGAGTCAATAACAAAAGAAAAAGAATCATCAGAGAAAAAATTAGAAAAGGATTTAATAGAAACTGGTGACGCTAAAACTATAGAAGAAGTAAGCGAATACTTAAATGAAGCACCATTTAAACTTGTAAAAACACTAATATATAAAATAGATAATAAATTTTATGCTTTAGTATTAAAAGGTGATGCATTTGTTAATGAAGATAAAGTATTAAACTTACTAAATGCTAAAGAAATGCATTTAGCAGACCCAAAGGAAGTAAAAAAACTTGCTAGATGTGAAATAGGTAATATTGGTCCAATAGGACTTGGAATACCTATAATAGTTGATAATGAAGTAATGATGATGGTTAATTTTATAGTAGGAGCAAATAAAAAAGGATATCACTATAAAAATGTTAATATAGAAGACTTTAATCACGATTATGTTTCTGATATTAGAAATGTAAAAGAAGGAGATATGTGCCCTAATTGTGGTAATCCATTAAAATTTAAAAAAGGTATTGAAATAGGGAATACATTTAAACTTGGAACTAAGTATTCTGAATGTTTAAATCTTAATTTTAAAGATAAAGATAATATATTAAAACCTGTAGTTATGGGTTGTTATGGCATAGGAATATGTAGATGTATGTCTGCAGTTGTTGAACAAAAAAATGATGAAAAAGGTATAATATGGCCTATGAGTATCGCACCATATAAAGTAGCAATAATAATTGTAAATATGGAAAATGAAAAACAAGTAGAAGCTGGTAACCATTTATATCAAACATTTAAAAACTCAAATATAGATGTTTTACTAGATGATAGAAAAGAAAGAGCGGGAGTTAAATTTAATGATATGGATTTAATTGGAATACCAATTAGAATCACAATCGGAAATAAAATTGATGAACATATTGTTGAACTAAAGAAAAGAGATAGCGATGAAATAAAAGAAATATCAATATTTGACGTTCTTTATACAGTTCAAGATATTATAGACGAAGAAAGTATTTAACTTTCTTTTTTTTCGACAAAAAATTTAAAATAAATGTATTAATATATGAATGATAGGATTTAAGGGTGAGTGAAATGGATAAAAAGAAAATAGTATATTTTATAATTGCGGTAATAACAGGAATAACAATTGGAAAATATGTATATGATTCATATAATAAAACAGAAACAAAAGATGTATTTAAATATAAAAATAAAAATGTATATATGCTTCAATATGGTGTATATAGTTCAGAAGAAAATATGATAAATAATACAAAAAACTTAAAAAATTATTTTTATTTTAAAGATAATGATGGATATCATGCAATTATTGGAATAACAAAAAATGAAAATTTAAAAGAAAAAATAGTGGATTCTTATAAGATAACGGAGAATATATATATGAAGAGAGTAAATATAGATAATAGTGAATTTGTCACATTACTTGATCAATATGATAACTTAATAAAAGATACAGATGATAAGACAACTATTTTTAATGCACAAAAACAAGTACTCTCTAAATATGAGGAGTTGATATTACAAAATGGATAATACTTTAATAAAAGATATTCCAATAAAAGAAAGACCAAGAGAAAGGTTTAAATTATACGGAAAGGAAAATGTATCAAATGAAGAACTATTAAGCATAATACTTAATACAGGAGTAAAAAATAAATCAGTAAAAGAATTATCAAATTCAATATTAAGTAAAATGAATGATATATCTGATTTAAAAAATATGACTTTAAATAATTTAAAAAAAATAAATGGTATTGGAGAAGCAAAAGCAATTAAAATTTTAGCGGCAATAGAACTTGGTAAAAGAGTATATTATATGAATAATACGCACAATATAAAAATGGATTCACCTGATAAAATATATGAATATATAAAAGGTGAAGTAGAAGGATTAGAACAAGAACATTTTTATGCATTATATTTAGATTCAAAAAAGAATTTAATTGATAAAAAATTACTTTTTATAGGAACATTAAATAGAAGTATAGTTCATCCAAGGGAAATATTTAAACATGCATATCTTTTAAGTGCTTCATCAATAATATGTGTCCATAATCATCCAAGTGGTGATACTATTCCATCAAAAGAAGATATGTTTCTTACTAAAAATTTAGTAGAAATAGGTAAAATGCAAGGAATCGCAGTTGTTGATCATATTATTGTTGGAAATAACTATTATAGTTTTTTTGAAAATGGTGATATTTAATTTTAGAGGTGAAATAATGAAAAAAAAGAATAAGAAGAAAGAAAAAAAGATTTTAATAATCATATTAATTATAATAATTGTATTTTTATTATTGTACTTTTTTATAAATGATAAAGAAAAAAATAACTTTTTATTTAATTCACTTAAAGATTTAACAGCGGATATAAGTAAAGTAACTGTTATAAATAATAAAGACGATTTAAATAAAGAAATAACAAAAGAAATAAATAAAGATTATCAAAATGAAATTGGAGAATTAAAGAAAACATTAAATTTAAATACAGTAAATAGTGATAAAGAATTTATTAATGCAACTGTAATAAAAAGAAGTACAAAATATTGGTATGATATACTTACTATAGATAAAGGTAAAAAAGATGGTATAAAAAAGGGAGATGCTGTAATTAATTCAGAAGGATTAATAGGAAAAGTAATAAAAGTAAATAATAAATCAAGTGATATTAAACTTATAATATCATCAACTAGAGATAATTATATATCCGCAGCATTTACCTATGAAGGGAATGTGTATTATGGAATTATAGATAAATATGATACAAATAAAAATGAACTAATTTTAAAAGATGTAATAGGTGATTTTGATAAAGATAAAGTTAAAAATATAAATGTAGTTACATCAGGACTAAGTGATTCTTTTTCATCTGGATTATTAATAGGAAAAATAAAAGAAACAAATAAAGATACATATGGACTATCATATACATTTACATTATCACCAGCTTCTAATTTTAATAATATTAATATTGTTTCAGTTATAAAAGGTGGTAAATAATGAGATATTGTATTCTTATATCATTACTTAGTTTATTTTTAGAAAATATATGTAATATATATTTATCAAACTTTAAATATTTTATTCCATTATTTACGATATTAAGTTTAATATTTGCATATCCTTTTTTAAAAAATGAAAAAAAATATTATTTACTTTATTCTTTTTTTCTAGGATTAGTTTATGATTTATTTTTTACTAATTTTTATGTATTAAATTCTATTATTTTTCTTTTATGTTCATACTTTATATACCATATATTTAAAAGATTTGATTATAATGTTATAAGTGTTATTCTAACTACAATATTTGTTATATTCTTTTATAATGCACTTTGTTTTTGTATTCTTAATTTCTTTTTATATACTAATTATTCACTTTTAGAATTTTCAGTTATTTTAAGATATTTTTTTGTTTTAAATTTAATTTATTCAACTATTATGTATTTATTTACAAAGGTCATATGGAATAAATAAAAAAAATATTCATATTATTTACTAGGGTGAATAATATGGAGAATATAAATGATGTAAAAAATCGTATTAAAAATAAAAGTAATAAAAGTATTAAGAAAAATGAAAAAGTAGTTAAACCTAATAAATTTAAATTTTTCGCATTTAAATTTTTTGTTGTATTACTAGTTTTTTGTTTCGCATCACTTGCATGTACTAAAGATTTAAAATTAAAAAATATAATTTATAATAAAGTATATAATACAAATTTTTCATTTTCATATTTTAAAAATATATATAATAAATATGTTGGAAATATTATTCCTTTTCAAAATATTTTTGAAGACAAAAAAGTATTTAATGAAAAACTTAAATATAAATCTATTTCTAAATACAATAAAGGTGTCAAACTAACTCTTAATGATAATTATGCGATTCCTATAATAAAAGGAGGAATAGTAATATTTTCAGGAGAAAAAGAGGGCCTTGGTAAAACAATAATTATTCAGCAATCAGATGGAATAGATGTATGGTATTCTAATTTAGATAATACTACTATGAAACTATATGATTATGTAGAAGATAATGCTGTAGTAGGTGAGGCTAAAAACAATGAATTATATTTAATATTTCAAAAAGATGGTGTAGAAATTGATTCTAGTGAAGTTCTTAAACAAAATTAATATAAGTGTATATTCAATTATAATTATATTTTTAAGCCTTATTTCAGGACTTTTTAAAGAATTTATAGTAATATCTATAATAATATTATTTCATGAATTTGGACATTTTATTTTTCTTTATAAATATAAATGGAATATAAAAGAAATTAAAATATATCCATTTGGAGGAGTATGCACTTTAGATGAAAAAATAGATAAACCTTTAAAAGAAGAATTTATAATTTCAATTATGGGACTTATATTTCAAGAATTATTGTTTTTAATAGTATTTATCTTAAGAAAAAATCTAATTATAGATTCATATATATATGAGTTATTTAAAAACTATAATTTAGCAATTTTTCTATTTAATTTACTTCCGATAATACCACTTGATGGATCAAAAATATTTAATGTAATAGTAAATAAAATATTTAATTTTAGAATCTCATATATGATTAATATAATAATATCAATATTATTTTTAAGTATATTTTTTATATATTTTAAAAGTGATACAAGTTACTACTTAATAATTATTTTCTTACTTACACAAATAATATATAATTATAAAAATAGATATATAATATTTAATAGGTTTATCTTAGAAAAAAAGTTATATAAAAATGAATATAAAGATTTTAAAAAGATTAAAAACATTAAAAAAATGTCTAGAAATAAAAGACATTTAATAAAAACTAATAACTTTTATGTTACTGAAAAATCATATATGACTAATTTAAAAAAGTAGGTTATTCTACTTTTTTAGTATGGTCTACCATAATATGGTGGCATATATGGTCCGGGTTGATAGTAATAAACATTTGGTCTATTATATCCATATCCATTACCATAGAAAAATGGTGCGACAAGTCCTCCAGTTATACCTCCTAAAATAAATGGTCCAATAAATCCACCCGCAAATCTTTCATCATTTGAATTATAATTACTATTTCTATCTATATAAGGATAATTACTGTAATAAACTACATTACTAGGATATTTATACATATAGTCTTTTTTCATAAATCTCATCCTTTCATAGATAGTTTATGTAAATACTTAAAAAAAGTTCTAAAATTGTACAAGCATTAATATATTATAACAAAGGAGAAATATATGATGAAAGAAATGTACAATAACTATAAAAAGGACTTAAAAAATAAAAATAATATTTTACTAGTAATATCTGTAATATTTATTTTAGGATTAATATTTGGAAGTATTTATATAACTATTTTAAAAAATGGTGAAAAAACTACTATATTAAATGAAGTAGGTAATTACTTTTTATCAAATAATAAACTTAATTTTGAAGATAAAATAGATATATTTAAAAATGAATTATTATCAAATTTATTATATACAGTTTCTATGTGGCTTTTAGGTTTATCAGTTATTGGTTTACCTATAATATTTATTATGATATTTTTTAAATCATTTACTCTTGGTTTTTCAGTAAGTTCAATATTCGCTAAATATGGTTTTAAAGGAATAGTAGGAGTATTTACATATATTATTCCATCACCAATTATATTATCAATATTTTCCCTTTTTTTAGCATCTTACAGTATAATAATATCGATAAAAATATTAAAGGGTGCATTTACTAAACAAACTATTAATTTCAAAACATTTATGGGCAAATATTTCTTTATACTTTTAGTAAGTATATTACTCTCTGTTTTGTGTGCATTATTTGATGCATTTGTAACTCCATCATTCACAAAATTATTTACTAATTTAATTAAATAATGTATAATAACTAAAGAATTATGGAAGTGATAAAGATGAAAAAAGTTATAGTTGGTGTAAGTGGTGGAGTAGATTCAGCAGTTAGTGCTTATTTACTAAAAAAAGAAGGATATTTAGTTGAAGGATTATTTATGAGAAATTGGGATAGTTCTATAAATAATGATATAAATGGTAATCCTACTTTAAATAATAATATATGTACACAAGAACAAGATTATAATGATGCGCTTGCTGTATGTAATAAACTTGGAATAAAACTTCATAGAATAGATTTTGTTAAAGAATATTGGGATTATGTATTTACATATTTTCTTGATGAATTAAAAAAAGGTAGAACACCAAATCCTGATATAATGTGTAATAAATATATTAAGTTTGATATGTTTAAAAAAGAAGCTGAAAAATTAGGCGCAGATTATATTGCAACAGGTCATTATGCAAGAATGAAAGATGGTAATTTACTTAGAGGAATAGATCAAAATAAAGATCAAACATACTTTTTATCACAAGTATCAAGAAAGCAGTTATCAAATGTATTATTCCCTGTTGGAGAATATGAGAAAAAAGATGTTAGAAAAATAGCAAAAGAAAATGATTTAGTGGTTGCGGATAAAAAGGATTCAACTGGGATATGTTTTATTGGAGAAAGAAATTTTAAAGAATTTTTAACTAATTACTTACCTAATCAAGAAGGAGATATTGTTGATATTGATACAAATGAAGTACTTGGTAAACATATGGGTCTTATGTATTATACAATAGGTCAAAGAAGAGGACTTGATATTGGTGGTAATGAAAAAAGACTATATGTTGTTGGTAAAGATTTAGATAAAAATGTATTATATGTTTCTTTAGGTGATGATACAAAATATTTACTAACTGATGAAGCAATAATAGAAGATGTTAATTTTATTAGTGAAAAAAGACCAAAAGAATGTACTGCTAAATTTAGATATAGACAAAGTGACATAAATGTTACTATTGAATATTTAGATGATGGTAATTTAAGTGTTAAATATGATAATGTTAAATCTGTTACACCTGGACAAGCATGCGTACTTTATTTAGGCGAAGAATGCTTAGGTGGCGGAATTATAAAAGAAGTTAGAAAAAATGGTAAAAAACTTTGGTATTTATAGAAATTATAAGTTGGAAGAAGTGATATAATGGAAATAAGCGAAGCAAAAGAATTATCAAAAGTTAGATCTAAATTAATTATTGAATATATTAATGACATTTTATCTGATGGAAATAAATTAAAGGCTAAAATAAATTTAGGTATTCATGAAGTTGATGGCCAAGATATGTGTACCGCTGATATATATGTTCCTTACAGAGATTTTGAAAGACATTTTAATTTAGGAATTACTCCAGAATATATATCTATATTACACGAACAACTTTTAAATGATTTAATACCTTATCTTGATGATAATTTTATTGGAGTGACAAGATTTTATAGTTTGAGATCTAATAATCTTCTCTTTGATGGTGTAAGAGTAATGAATATAATGGGTAGTTCAATAATGCTAAATATGTATGGTATAGATGAAAACATTTCACAAGAAATAATATGATGAATTCATTTAACAATAGTGCTTCAAATATGTTTGATTCATTTAATAATAGTATTGATAATGATGATGATGGAAGAGAATTTGTTGATTCAATGAAAGAGTCTGCAACATCCATAACTGTTAGTTCAAATAATTCATTTAATAGTGTTATGTTAATAGGATTGGGTGGCTTTATTTCGGTAGCTGGTTTTGCATTAATTATTGCAGGTGGTGGAATGACATATATAGCTCATAGAAGAGAAATAACAGCATATACTACACAACAAACAATGCCTATAAAAAAGGAAACAATTAATGATATTACACCAACATTCGCAGATGCTGCTGGAACAATTGCTAAAAGTGTTAGTCAAGGTTTCGAAGAAGGGAAAAAAGAAACTGATGATACTCAAAACAAAGTGGATTAAAAATTCACTTTTTATTTTACTTTTACTTGACATTTCTCTGTAAAATGATAAAATAATATTATAGTAGAAGAGTAGGGAGAGATAGACAATGATGAAAAGATTAAATGAAATATTAAGTGAAATTGGAATATCAAAAGTTAAGTTAGCAAAATACTTAAATGTATCAAGACAAATGGTTTATAATTATCTTGAAATGGAAGATGTTAATTTATGGCCACTTGAAAAGAAAATGAAATTATTTAATTTATTACAAATAAAATCAGCAGATGAAATAGAAAATATAAAAATAACTAATGATTTTATTAAACACGCAAATAATTTAATAAATGATAATAACTCAGGTATAGTAGAGAAGGGGAACATATCATTTGATGGAATAAATGCTAAAGATCAAGCATTATTAAATGATATAGTATTCTTACTTAAAGAAAATTTAGAGGATGATACAACTGGACAAATGTCAAAAGTATATAGATATTTATATTACTTCTTACAAGTATTAGAAGATGTACCAGAAATAAAATATATGCTTGGTTATGTTGCTAAAACAACTGGATTCGTCTCCCCTAACGAATTTATTTTTGAAGAGGATAATCAATTTGCATTTGAAAGTATATTATATTCAGCAATGGTATTATATAATAGTAAAGGTGCATCTAAAAATAAGTTATTAGAAATGCATAAGAAATTTACAAATGAAATTGAAGCAAAACATGAGGAAAAATTATCTAGAACGCAAGAATTAAATTCTGCTAAAGTACAAGCTTTAAAAGAACTTGGTTATACTGAATTAAATGAAAGTAATTATTCTGAAGTACTAGAAAAGATGGCTGAAATACAATCTAGAAAAATATAGATACAATTTCAGATAATAATTATTATGTAAACTAGCATATTTTAAAATAAATATGATTAATTATACATCTAATATTATATATGTAATTAATTAATATCTCACTATTATAATGAGATATTTTTATTTACTGATTTATTATTAATTATATATTAAATTTATTTATGTATTATTTATTATTAATTATATATTAAATTTATTTATGTATTATTTAATATTATTTTGTTAACAGATAATTAATATAATTCTATAATAACTTTATTTATAACTTAATTGTAATTAATAATGTATCATATTAAGATAATAAAATAGTTTATTTTAGATCTATATTAATAGTTATATCTACCCTTTTTTATAAAAATTTAACTAGGGGAGTTGTAACTATTTTTTTAAAAGAAAAAAGCACATAAGTGCTTTATATATTATTTATTATGCGGCAGCTAAATCTGATTTTTTATCATCTTTAGGTCTTAATAATTGTAAAATCTTAGGTTTCTTACTTTTAACTTGTTCTTGTTCATCTCTATCAGTTTTTGTACTCTTTATATCCCCTATGCTACCGATTTTATTTTTTCTTTCTTTATAACTTTCTATTACGGTAATTGGTTTTTCACTACCATCTTCATCTTTTTCGTATGTATCATAGATTTTTGGATTAGTATATTCATCATAGGAATATCTTAATCTTTTATCATCAAATGAATATACTTCTCTTAATATTACGATATTGTTCCCCTTATGTATTATATTAATGTTTCCATTGAATTGTGAAGAGTCATTAATATAAACATTCTTTTTTTCTATATGAATTGTTTTGCCGTCTTTTGTTGTGATATCTAAGTAATTATCAAAGTACTTATTAATATCCATATTAGACTCTCCTTCCCCATTCACTTATCGCAAATGAGAATATTATATAATATTTACACTTATCTTGTCAAGTAAATATTAAAAAAAGTAGAAATTTAACTTTCTACCTTGAAAATTTTATTAATTTGTGATTTTAATTCATTAAGTTCATTTATTGATTCTGTTTCATTATTACCATTTACACCTAAATAAACCTTAATTTTAGGCTCTGTTCCTGATGGCCTAAGCATTATCCATGAATTATCTTCAAATACATATTTTAATGCATTTGTATGTAGTTCATTTTCTTCTTTTAAGTAATCTTTTTTAGTATGTTTTTTACTAAATTTTATTGTATCATTTCTAAATGAATTCATATAATTATTTATGATATCTTTACCATCTAATCCTGAATAAACAAATGATAAAGTTTCTTCTTTATAATATCCATATTTTTTAAATATATTTTCTATATAATCATTAAGAGTAATATCTTTACTTTTACAGTAGCAAAGTATCTCTAAAAAGGATAACATACTTGAAAATCCATTTTTATCATTTACATTTATATTAAACATATATCCTAAACTTTCTTCAAAACCAAATAAATAATCTTTATCTATTAATTCATTTCTTTTATTTGCTATATTTTTGCATCCAGTTAACACTTCATAACATTTAATACCTTTTTCTTCACACATTTTACTAACAAGAGGAGTTGAAACAATACTTTTTATCATATATGAATTATTAGTTATATTTTTGTTTTCAAGAATATAATTTGCGAATAAAGCCCCTATTAAGTTACCATTTATTTGTTTATATTCATTATTTACTTTATACATTGCCCCTACTCTATCTGCATCTGGATCTGTTAATATAATAATATCTGAATCATTTTCTTTAGCGTATTTAATTCCAAGTTCATAATTTTTTTCGTATTCTGGGTTTGGTTCAGGTGCTGTTGTAAAATTACCATCATAAATACATTGTTCTTTTACTATATTATAATTAAATTTATATTTATCAAGTAATTCTTTAGCAGTCTTTATTCCAACACCATGTAGTGATGAATATGTAACTTTTATATCTTTAGCATATTTATCTAATAATTCTTTATGTATAATTGCTCTCTCATTTTCTTTTACAAAAGATTCATGTACTTCATCTGGTGTAATATAAAATAATTCATTATTTTTAGGGGCATATTTAAGCATTTCAAAGTTATCTAAAATATTTACCTCTTTTATAATTAAATCGTCTTCTGGAGGCACTATTTGACCTCCTTTACTATTGTATACTTTATAACCATTATATTCTTTTGGATTATGTGATGATGTAATAACTATACCACTTGTACAATTTAAATATTTAACTGCAAAAGAAAGTTCTGGAGTTGATGTATATTCTTTAAATAAATATGTTTTAATACCATAATAATTTAGTATTAAAGCAGCATCAAGTGCATAATCACTTGAATTATTTCTAGTGTCATATGCGATTACTACACTTGGATTATCATGATGTTTATTTAAATAATTAGCAAGTCCTACAGTTGCTTTACCTACAGTATATTTATTCATTTTATTTGATCCAAGTCCCATTAATCCTCTAATACCCGCAGTACCAAATTCTAAATCGGAAGAAAATGATTCTTCTTTTTCTTTTTCAGTCATATTTTTTAATACTTCTTTATCACTTTCACTTATTCCATTATCATTTAGCCATTTATTATATCTATCATTCATAAAAATTTCTCCCTTACTATTTAATTATACAAAAGAAAAAAATAAGTGTAAATTTTTTTAACACTTATCTTTACATTTTTTTACTTCTAGGATGTGTTTCATTATATTTTTCTTTTACATAATTATTAGATATATGAGTATATATTTGTGTTGTTTTAATATTTTCATGTCCTAAAAGTGTTTGTACACTTCTAAGATCTGCACCATGATTAATTAAATGAGTCGCAAATGAGTGTCTTATAGTATGAGGTGATAATTCTTTATTTATTCCTTTTTCTAGTGCAATTTCCTTTAGTATTTTAAAGAAGCCTTGTCTTGATAAACTATTCCCATGTGCATTTAAAAATAATAAATTAGAAGACTTATTTTTTAAAAGTGTATTTCTATATACATTAATATAATTTTTTAAAGCAATAGTTGCTATATCATCAAGTGGTACAATTCTTTCTTTACTACCTTTACCAAAACATCTAACAGCGTTCATTTCAAAATCAATATCATTGACTTCTAAACTTAATAATTCTGATACTCTAAGACCAGATGAATACATAAGTTCAAGCATAGCCTTATTTCTATAATCTAATGCATTTTCACATTTTATATCTAAAAGTTTATTTATTTCATCTTCATTTAAAACATGTGGAACTGTTTTTGGCATTTTAAGACCAACAATATCATCACAAGGATTATCACTAATTAAACCATTTCTAGATAAATATTTAAAATAATTTCTAATAGATACTATATGTCTATTAACTGTTTTAGAATTTTTATCTTTACTAATATACATTATATAGTTTGTAATATCTTTTTTTTCTATTTTTTTATATGTTTTTTTTACATATTCAAAAAAAGCAACAAGATCTCTATAATAACCATCAACTGTATTTTTACTAAGACCTCTTTCTATTTCAACATAATTTATATATTCTATTATTTGTGCATCTATATCCATATCATTCACCATAATAATTATACAACAAATAAAAAAGATTAGTAAACTAATTCTAATCTTTTAACAAATATAACACTATATTAATAACTTCTTTTTTCATTTCATCATAATTTAAACTCTTATGTGCATGGTAAACAATTTCATGGCAAAAGTTATCTATAAGACCTATTATAATATGCACCTTTTCATTTAAATTCTTAACATTAAAATTATTATATTTAAGTGTATTTACAATTTTTTCATTCATTTTAAGTTCATTATCTTTAAAAATTTGATTTATTTCATCATCTATATGACTCATTGCGATTAATTCTTCATGAGCCTTTTTACTCATTTTATGTGTATCTATAAAACTATCAATCATGCTATTTAATATTTTTTCAAGATTATTTTTATCTATTTTAGTATTATCTAAAATATCAATCATAGGAAACATTATATTACTTGAATAGTTTTTAACTCCTTCAATAAATATATCTCTTTTGTCAGTAAAATATTGATATATAATACCTGTTGATACACCTGCATACTTTGCTATATCGACACAATTTACATTATGGTAACCTTTTTCACACATAAGAGTAAATCCTTTTTCTAGTATTTTATTTTTCTTTTCTATTGAACTTTTTTTAATTGGATTTCTAATTTCACCCATTAACATCACCTATTTATAATTATATCACATTTTTTATTCATTTGCTTTTAAACTAGAAACCATATCTATTTTATTTACTTTCTTAGAAAGCATTCTCGATACTATAATTGAAACCAAAATTGTACCTATAATTGCGATTAAATAAGTACTTAAATTAATGTATGCACTTAAATCATAGTTATCTGCTATAACGCTTTCATAGATCCATGATGTCATATAATAACCAGTTGGAAGTCCAATTATTATTGATAATACTGTAATCCAGTTATTTTGCTGTACAAATATTTTTCTGATTTTCTTATCACTAAATCCTAATACTTTTAAAGTTGCAAATTGATATTGTTTTTCACTATATGAAAGAATTCCCATGTTATAAATAATTATTGCACCTAGTCCTATAGCAAATACTATAATAAGCATAATCATACTCTTCATCATTGAAAGCATTGATTCTAAGCTATTTTTAAGTTCATTTATATCTTGTACTAAACTTACATTTTTAATATCTTTAATGTCTTTTAAGTCAGTATTTGTATAAAGTGAATCAGGTTTATAATCAATATCTAAACTTTCTAAATATTCTTTAGTCATTGTTAAATTTTGTACTTGTGGATCTTTTGTTAATCCTACTATTTTTGATTCATAATACTTGTTAACGCCATATATATGCCATTTAATTGTGTCCCCAACTTTTAAATTCTTTTGATCTGCTAATTTTCTTGTAACATAAACACCATTATTTTTATTAACTTTAATAAATTCACCATTCTCATTTTGGAATCTTACTAAGTTTCCGGCATTTGTTACGAATATTGTATTTGCTTCTCTTTCTTTACCTATTTTTGTTTCAATAGTAAGTGTTTCACTAGTATTATTACCATATTTATCAGTTAATACTTTTAATTCATCATCTTTTAAGTTTTCCTTTAATGATAATTTATAATTAAAGTTATATAAATCTTCAAATTGCAATTTAATAAAATGATTCATACTATTTAACATACCAAATGCACATACAATAAGCATGCAGCAGCCAACAATACCTACAACTGCTGTTACAGTTCTAAATTTATTTCTAAGTATATCTCTATAGTTCCATTTACTAGAGAAATTTAATTTTTTAAATATACCTTTTGTACTTAAATTAAGTGAACTTACCTTTACATTAGGTACTTCATTTCTAAGTGCTTCAGCAGGTTTTTTAAATAGTTCCTTACGACAAGTTAAGTATGTTATAAATGAAACTACCATTACAACTAATACTGCTACTAAATAACTAAGTGGTTTTACAACTGGTACACCATTTGGAACTTCAAAATAATCCATTTCCATATTTAGGAAGAATGTTCCAATAAAGTATTTACCTAAAATAATACCAACTATTGCTGCAGCAAGTGATACAAAGAAACCATAACCAATATAATGCATTACTATTTTAGAGTTTTTTATACCAAGTGCTTTCATTGTACCTATTTGCAGTTTTTGTTTTTTAACAACTCTTGTCATAGTTGTAATAACTGAAAGCATTGCGATGAATAAGAATAACCCTGAGAAAATACCTACATAAGATGCTCCTTCATCTATTTCTCCTTGGTATCTTTGATAAGATAATGTATCCTCTATTTTTACTATTGCTTTTGCATTAGATACTTTATCCTCTATATCTTCTTTTACGCTTGTTACATTTTTCTTTTTATTTACATCAACCATAATATAGTTATATGGTATATATTCTTTATAATTAAAGTTTGTTACATATTTATCAAATATTTTTTCATCAGTTATTTTCATTTCTTTCATTACTAAGTCTTTTATATAACTTTCAGGAATTTCATTAACTGATAAATATACAAATCCAAAATTTTCTCTATTTGGAACAAATTCTGACTCATCTTTAACATCATAAATATGATCAGGTACATTAATAAGTCCTAATATTTTTTCTTCTAAAGAGAATGTATCATATTTAATTTTTATTGTGTCTCCAACTTTTAAATTATTTTTTTCTGCATAAAAGTTATCAACCCATGCACCTTTTTTATTAACATCAAATTTTTCTCCATCCATTATATGAAATTTTGAAATATTATTTGAATCAATAAAACTAAGTAAATATGTTTTATCTTTATCATCCTTGTCAATTGCATTAACAACAAGTTTTTTTTCTGCATCTTTAACATTATCTAATGATTTAATTTTATCTAAATCTTTATCACTTAGATTACCCATTACATTTAAATCTTGTATATTATTATTTTTGTAAAAATTATCTGCGGCACTAGTCATACCATCCATATATGCTTCAATACCAACATAAACCATTACACCAATTAATACCATTAAGAATATTGTTATAAATTGTGATAAATTTTGTTTTATATCACGAAACATTTTTTTCTTAAGCATATTACCACTCTACCTCATCAATGTTTTTAGGATGTTTATTTACTGTATTACTTTCTATTTGACCATTTTTAAGTCTAATTACTCTATCAGCAACTTCTGCGATTAAAGCATTATGTGTAACTATAATAACTGTATTTTCTCCGTTATTTGCATCACATTGTTTTTTAAGTAATTTTAATACTTCTACACCTGTTTTTGAATCAAGTGCACCAGTAGGTTCATCACATAAAAGTAATTTAGGATTTTTAGCAATTGCTCTTGCGATTGATACCCTTTGTTGTTCGCCTCCTGATAATTGATTAGGGAACTTATTTAAATGATTTTCAAGCCCTACTTCTTTAAGTATCTTTTTAGCTGATTTAGGTTTTTTTACAATATCTTTTACTATTTCAACATTTTCTAAAACTGTTAATGTTGGAAGTATATTATAAAATTGGAATATAAATCCTACATTTTCTGCTCTATAACTAGTTAGTTCTTTATCACTTTTTTTAGATATATTTTCTTTATCAATTATTATATCACCACTTGTTACAGTATCCATTCCGCCAAGTAAGTTTAAAAGTGTTGATTTACCTGCTCCTGATGGACCAAGTATACAAACAAATTCCCCTTTTGGTAATGAAAAACTTACATTATTAAGTGCATTATAAGTTTTATCACCTATTTTGTAACCTTTTGTTACATTTTTTAATTCTATAAAATTATTCATAACTCCTCCTTATATGAAAGAAATTTCATATACATAATATCATACTTTTTCATATGAAGCAATATTCATATGAAAAATTTTTCATATTTTTTAAATATTATGTAAAAATTAAAAAAAGTTAGAGTTTATTCTCTAATTTTCATTTTTTGTTGCCATTTATAGGGCTGGCTTCACTCACTTTTTGCGTTATATTTAATAAAAATATAACAATTGTAAACAAATATATCATACATCATGTAAACAATCAATATATTCATAACAATCTGTTAATTTTTAACTAAATGCTATTTCAGTTTCTATTTCATTATCAACAATCAAAATATATAAAAATATAATTCCACTAATTAAAATTAAAAATGAACCTATAAATGCCGCATACGATAATACTTTCTTTTTATTTGAATCATTTTCATTTAACTCCATAATTTTATTGTATCCATCTTGAGCAAAATAATAATACACTATAAGTAATATTAAGAATATAAAAATCATTAATTCTTGATACTCCTTTTTACTTTTTTCATCATCATATAAAAGGAACTCCTTTTCAACGCTATTTGCGTAATAACTAAGAATAATAATTATTATATAAATTACCCAAACAAAATTTTCTATTTTAATATCTTTTAACTTATCTAATTTATCTTTATCCATAATAAATTATATGAATAATTGATAATTTATTGTATAATTATATATGAAAGGACTGATAAATATGAATACACCACTCGCACTTAAATTAAGACCAAAAACAATTGACGACGTTATCGGTCAAAAACACTTAGTTGGAGAAAATGCTCCTATTAGAAACTTTATAAATAATAAAAGAATATTTTCTATGATTTTATATGGTAATCCTGGAATTGGTAAAACATCTATTGCATGCGCTATCGCAGGATCTATAAATGAAAAATATAGAGTACTTAACGCAACTGTTAATAATAAAAAAGATATAGAAGTTGTAATAGAAGAAGCAAAAATGTATGATGGTATTGTACTTATAATGGATGAAATACATAGACTTAATAAAGATAAACAAGATATACTACTTCCACATCTAGAATCTGGACTTATTACTTTAATTGGTCTTACTACATCTAATCCATATCACAAAATTAATCCGGCAATTAGAAGTAGATGTCAAATATTTGAACTTAAACCTCTTACTTTAGATGAAGTTATAGAAGGACTTAATAGAGCTATTAAATGTGAAGATTTAAAAGGTATAAAAATAAAAAAGGATGTAATAGAATATATTGCAAAACTATCATCTGGAGATCTTAGAAGTGCTTATAATTTACTTGAAATATGTTATTACTCTACTAGTGATAAAAATATAACTATGGATGCTGTAACTAAAATAAATAATAAACCTGCGTTATTTGCTGATAAAGATGAAACTGGTCATTATGATTTACTTAGCGCATTTCAAAAATCAATTAGAGGTTCAGATGTAAATGCAGCATTACATTATCTTGCAAGACTTCTTGTAATTGAAGATTTAGATAGTATTTATAGAAGAATGACAGTTATTGCTTATGAAGATATTGGACTTGCTAATCCATCAATGGGTCCTAAAGTTGATGCCTGCATTAATGCTTGTGAAAGAGTTGGAATGCCAGAAGCAATGATTCCTTTATCTGTTACAATTACAGAAATGGCATTATCTCCTAAATCAAATAGTGCATATAGCGCACTACATGATGCAATTAAAGATATTGAAAGTGGTAATAACTACCCTATTCCAGAAACAATTAGAATAGATTCTACTATTTATAAATATCCTCATGATTATAAAGGTGGTTATGTAGTTCAACAATATATGCCAGATAATTTAATAAATAAAATATATTATAAACCTAAATTAACCAGTAAATATGAACAAAATTTAGCACTTATAGATCAAAGAATAAAAAAAATAAAGGAACAAAGTAAATAATTGTTCCTTTTATTATACATTTATAACTGAATCATTTAATATATCTTTTAGAATATAATCAGCAATTAATATACCTGCCATATTTGGTACTACACTATAAGATGCTGGTGTTCTAATTCCTGTTTTAACAGGCATTTCTGTACTTGATAATACAGTTATGTCATTTTTTATATTTAATTTATTTATTTCATGTCTTATTACTTTAGCTAGTGGATCATAACTTGTTTTTTTTAGATCCATTATTTTTAATTTAGTTGGATCAAATTTATTACCAGTTCCCATACTTGATATAAATTTAATATTTCTATTTAAGCACTCTCTAATAAGCATTATTTTTGTAGTTACAGTATCACATGAATCAACTAAATAATCTATTTTATTGTTAAACAATATCTTTTTAGTTTCTTCATTTAAAAATATATCATATTTAGTTACATTACATTTAGGATTTATATCTTTTATTCTCTTTTCAAATGCATCTACTTTCTTCATATTTAAACTTGAATCAAGTGCAATTATTTGCCTATTTTTATTTGTTATATCTATGGTATCAGCATCTACTATTATAATGTTTTCTATGCCATTTCTAATAAGTGTTTCAACAACGTATCCACCAACACCACCTACACCTATAACAGCAACTGTCTTAGCATGTAATTTATTTAAATTTTCTTTACCAATTAATCTTTCTAATCTATCAAACATATTTTTACCTCACAAAAAAATGCCTAAAGAAGAGGCAGGGACTATAAACCTACACGTATGTGCAGGTGGGCATCCCATAATAGGCTTTAGGATCCTTAAATAAATTTAAGTATTCAACACCACCTACTAATTCTGATTCCCTTATAAGTCATTTAGTCGGTTTTATTACACCTGTATCTCTTCTAGGCAACTTAATTATATCATATTCGTAATAAAAAAATAAAGTCTTTTGACAAAACTTTACTTTTTTCTTAATCTTCCATTCTATAGAATAGTTTTTTACTTTTTTCTTCATCAATTTTTGTTTTCATTGGATATGTATCTTTAACAGATCTTAAAATATCATTAAATAAAGGAATACAATCAAAAATATTCATTCTACTACATTCATATGAATCCTCAAGCGGATTTTCTATTTTTTTTCTTTCTTCAGCATCTTGATTTTGACGTCTATAATCAACTAATTTAGCAAGACATTCAGCACCCATTTCATCATTCTCAATAAAGTCATATATATTAGTTAATAAAATCCAACATTTTTTTACGTTTGCTAAATCATATTCATAATCTTCTGAAAGCATTTTCATATATTCTTCATTAACAGCTTCTCTCATTTTTTCATCTCCTCTTTGTGAAAATTATAATAACACAATATAAATATATTGTCAAAGAAAAGTAGCATATATTTGCTACTTAACCATTATATTTAATTCTTCTAATTGTTTTTCTGAAACACTATTAGGTGCTTCACTCATAAGACAACTTGCTGAAGATGTCTTAGGAAATGCTATTACATCTTTTATATTATCTGTTTCACATAAAAGCATTGTAAGTCTTTCAAGACCTATTGCAAGTCCACCATGAGGAGGAGTTCCATATTTAAATGCATTTACAAAGAAACCAAATTTTTCTTCAATATCTTCTTTAGTTAATTCAAGTGCTTCAAACATTTTTTCTTGTACATCTGCATTATGGATACGAATTGATCCACCACCTGCTTCATAACCATTACAAACAATATCATATGCTTTAGAATAACAATGTTCTTTATCTGTTAACAATTTATCTATATCTTCATCTTTAGGTGCAGTAAATGGATGATGACATGCAACAAATCTATTCTCTTCTTCACTCCATTCAAATGATGGGAAATCAGTTACCCAAAGGAATTTATAATCACCTTTCTTAATTAAATCTAAATCTCTAGCAAGTTTACATCTAAGTGCTCCAAGACTTGTCTTAGTAATTAACTTTTTACCAGCAATTACAAATATTAAATCATTTTCTTCTAAGCATAAACTCTTTATTAATTCTTCTTTTACTTCTTCAGTTAATATTTTTGCAATACTACCTGCAAATTCACTATTATTATATTTTAAGAAGAATAAACCATTTGCTTTATATGTTTTAACAAAATCAGTTAATTTATCTATATCTTTTCTAGAGTATTTATCAGCTGCATTTTTTACAACAATTGCATTTATAATACCATTGCTTTCAAGTTCTCTTTTAAATAATTCAAAATCACATTTACTAAATACACTAGTAACATCATTTATTTTCATATCAAATCTTAAATCAGGTTTATCAGATCCATAATAGTTAATCGCATCATCATATTTCATTCTCATAAGAGGAAGTTTTATATCATAACCCTTTACTTCTTTAAATATTGTTTGGAATAATTTTTCTGTATTATCCATAACATCTTCTTCACTTACAAAACTCATTTCCATATCAATTTGAGTAAATTCTGGTTGACGATCTGCTCTTAAATCTTCATCACGAAAGCATCTTGCAATTTGAAAATATTTTTCAATTCCACCAATCATAAGTAATTGTTTATATATTTGTGGACTTTGTGGAAGTGCATAAAAACTTCCTTTATTTACTCTACTTGGGACTAAATAGTCTCTAGCTCCTTCTGGTGTTGATTTAGAAAGTATTGGTGTTTCAACTTCTATAAAACCATTATCTGATAAGAATTTTCTAGCAGCCATAGTTATTTTATGTCTTGTAATAAGATTATTTTTAATATTATCACGTCTTAAATCTAAATATCTATATTTAAGTCTAGTATCTTCTAAAGTATCATCTTTATCAAGTTCAAATACAGGTGTAGCAGCTTCATTTAATATTTCAAGAGAACTAACATTTACCTCTATTTCGCCTGTAGCCATATTAGGATTTTTAGATTGTCTTTCCTCTATAATACCATTTACTTTTAAAACATATTCATTTCTTACTTTTGATGCTTCTTCATAACAATTATTATCAGGATTAATTACAAGTTGTACTTTACCACTTCTATCTCTTAAATCAATAAATATAAGACCTCCAAGATTACGAACTTTAGAAGCCCAACCATAAAGTTCAACATTTTCTCCTACATTTTTAATATTAAAATCATTATTATTGTATTTCTTCATTATCTCACTTCTTTCAATTAATACTCATTAATTATAGCATATTTAAAATAAAAAAAGAATAATATAATTAATTATTCTTTATATTATTGTTTAATGAATAAGATTTACTTCTAGATTTTTTTACTAAATCTCTTTTAGCCATTTCTTTTAATGCACTTCTTTTTCTTTTTAACAATTCCTTTTTCATAAATCTTTTTGAATGTTCTGAATCAATAGATTCTTCATTTTTTAATTCATTACCATTTTTATCTATATAAAATATTTTATCTAAAATTCTAACATGTGACTTACCATCTTTAAAATCTGATACACAATCAAATATATTTGGAATTACCATTTTACCTTTTTCATCAATAAAACCATATTTATCATTTAATTTAACTGTTGCTAAACCTTCACTAAAATCATAGGCTTTTTCATAAATAAATGGAGAAATTAATTTACCTTTTAAATTAATATAACTATACTTGTCACCATTTATAACTTTGTAAAGTCCATTTACAAAAGTACCACTACCTTCGTATTTGCATTTTATTACTTGTTCTCCTGTTTTATCAATAAATCCTTTAAATCTATTTTTTCTTGGATGCCCATCTTTAAAAACATGGGCAACTCCTTCATTAAAATCAACAGCATTATAATAAATACATGGAACTACTAAATCACCACTAGTATTAATGTATCCATATTTACCATCTTTTCTAACAACTGCCATACCTTCTTTAAATGGATGTGCCATTTCAAAAGAAAATGGTATTACTACATTTTTATCTTTATCAACATATCCATATAATTCATATCTTGCATATACTTTCTTTGCAAGTGCTAATCCATTTTCATATTCAGATAAAATTACGACGGGTGCATTTTTTTCAGTTATTGTCATATTATCCCCTCTTTCAGGATTACTATTATATCATATTAATCTAATATGTCAAAAAAAGTGCAAAACATTATTTTACACTTTTATTATTTGTATATACCATTTTCTTAGGTTTGTAAGTTACATCAGATTCTTTACTCATATTTAGTTCATTTTTTATATCTATTAAATTTCTTTTTTCTTCTTCAATATTTTTTGAAACACTCTTTGTTTCTTCTTCAAATTGTGCTTTAACCATTTCTTCTAATCTAGACATTAAATCTTCATCAATATCAGCACTAGTTCTTTCTTTTTTTGTAATAAAACCGCTTTCTTCCATAAAATCAGTATCTAATTTATTTACAAGAATATCATAATATTCATTATGAGTATAATTTCCTATTAAATATTCAATATTATATTTATTATATATTAAATTTAATATAGGAATTATTGCTGTTGATTCATATACTGATTGATTTAAAGAATGTTCCCCTAAATCATTTTCTTTATTATTAGTTATTTCATTTAAATCATAATGAAAAATATCTTTAACTTTCTTTTGATCTACTTCATATCCCATATCATTAAATTTTTTTGTAATTTTTCTTATGGTATCCTTATGTTTATATATTGTCATACCAACATTAAATACTGAACTTACCGCTAAAACTGTTCCACTTACTATATATCCAATCATATTTTCTCCTCATTATATTCGCTTATTTTTTTCTTTACAAATATTTTTTATACCGCAAGTATCACATTCTGGCTTTATTGCTTTACAATAATATCTACCAAACAAAACTAATTGTTTATGTCTTTTATTCCAATTTTCCCTTTTAAACTTTCTTCTAAGTTTCATTTCAATTTCATATACATTATCATCTTTTTTAGCAAGACCAAGTCTTTTACTTACTCTTTCTACATGTGTATCAACCGCTATATTAGGTTCAATGTCAAGTTCAGAAAAAAGAACATTAATTGTCTTTCTTCCAACACCGGGCATTACTTCTAATTCTTTTCTTTTTCTTGGCATAACACCATTATAGTCATCTGCTATTATTCGTGCGATTTCTTTTACATATACTGCTTTTTTATTATATGAACCAAGTTCTCTAACAATATTTTTTAAATCTTTAAGATCAGCATTTTTTAATTTTTCTAATGAATCATATTTTTTAAATAATACTCTTGTTACTTTATTTACTCTTTTATCTGTAGTTTGTGCACTAAGCATTATGGATATCAAAAGTTCATAATCCTTAGAAAATTCAAGTTCACATTTTGGATTAGGTATTAAATTATCTAAATAATTTTCTATTAATTCTACTCTCATTATATATTAGTATCTAAATAATCAATTAAGTTATCTAGTTCTATCTTCTTTTCTTCTTTTGTTAAATTATCTTTTAAAGTTAATGTATCAGTTAATTCTTCTTCTTCACCAACTATAATAGTATATTTGCTTTTATATCTATCAGATTCTTTAAATTTAGCTTTCATATTCTTACCTGATAAATCTAAATCAACTTTATAACCACACATTCTAAGTTTTTGAGCGAGTTCAAGTGCATAGAAGTTTTCTTTCTCAGTTATAGTTAGTATATAAGCATCTATTGAATCATCTATATTTAATTCTATTTCATTTTCAGTAATTTCTGCAATTATTCTATCAAATCCAAAAGCAAATCCTACCGCTGGAACATCTGGTCCATCTAATGATTTTAGTAAATTATTATATCTTCCACCACCACCAATAGAACCAAAATTATTATTTTTTGTAACAAATTCAAATACAACATTCGTATAATAATCAAGGCCTCTAACAAGTGATGAATCTACTTCATATTCTATTTCTAAATAATCTAAATATTCTTTAATCTTATCAAAGTTCTCTTTTTCTTCATCATTTAAATAATCTAAAATTGATGGAGCACTTTTTAATAATTCGTTATCAGAATCAACTTTACAATCTAATATTCTAAGTGGGTTTTTATATAATCTTTCTTTACAATCATCACAAAACTCATCTATATGTTTTTCAAAATGATTAATTAATGCTTCTCTATATTTATTTCTTGTTTCAGCACCACCTATAGAGTTTATTTTAACAATAACATCAAGACCTAATTCTTTTAAGAAATTAATACCTAATGAAATAACTTCAGCATCCATTATTGGATCATTTGATCCATAACTTTCTATACCCATTTGTCTTAATTCTCTATATCTACCTTTTTGAGGTCTTTCATATCTAAACATAGATCCCATATACCATAATTTTAAAGGCAAAGTATTATATAATTTATTTTCTATAATTGATCTTGCAACCCCTGCGGTTCCTTCTGGTCTTAAAGTATTATTTCTTCCACCTCTATCAACAAAATCATAAGTTTCTTTTGTAACTATATCTGTTGTTTCTCCAACACCTCTATGAAATAATTCACTTCTTTCAATTAATGGAGTTTCTATATAAGAATAATTATAATTTTCACAAACTACTTGAAATAATTTTTTTACATAATCTTGTTTTTTAGCAAGACTTCCATATACATCGTATGTTCCTTTTAATTTTTGTATCATTTTTTATTCACCTACCACAATAAATTATACCATATATTATAAATAATCAGAAGCATTTTTTGATTTATATGTTAATGTTGCAACTCTTATATCATATGAATCCTTCATAATACTAAGAACATAATCAAGCCATTTATCCATACCTTTTCTAACCATTTTTTGTCTATCTTTTGGTATATTCTTATGATTTATAATTTCATTTATAATATAGTCTTTATTTTCAATAAACTTATTTAATTTTTGAAAGAAACCTGAACTATTAACTTCATCTGTTTTCCCTTCTCCAGAAATTCCTATGCAGCTATCACATCCTATCCAACCCATATCATAAACACTTTTCAACTCAGGAACTTTATCAAAAATTGAACTATCAATTTCATCTACTGAATATATTTCTGAAACATCTATATAATCAGCTTCCTCAGATGGAAGATATATTTTTGATGAATCCATAAAATATCCATTTCGTTTCCAAACTGTATCATACTTATATACTTTCATCTGGTCTTGTATTTCTTCACAAAACTCAAAAGCATCTTTATAACTAATGACATTATCTGCCAAAATAAGTCCTTTTATAAAATCTATTCTATCTTCAAAAGTGATTTTTTTATCAAAATAATATGACCTAAGTACATATTTTCTTACAAGTTCAATATTTGAAAGTGTATTAAATAATACTTTTTCTATTTTTTCTGCTTCTTTTACTTTTCTTTTAAATAAATTAGTATCTTCAAGTTTATATATATTGTTTTTATAAAACTCAAGTCCATAACTAAATTTTTCCATATATAACACCTCTTTAATTACCATATATAATACAGCAAATACTCATTTTTATCAAGAAAAAAATAAGATTGTCTCTTATTTTTTATGTATTATATTTTTTCTTTTATATCATCAATCTTTTTATAGATATCTCCTTTATAGTAATTAAATATTGTTTTTATAATTATAGTAAGTGGAAGAGCAATAAGGATTCCAACAAATCCACCTAAAACGCCACCTGCAAATACCGCAAATATTGTTAAAAGTGGTGAAATATTATTAGTCTTACCATCTACTTTTGGACTTACTATATATCCATCAATATTAGGGAATATAATTGCAACAATAAGTGTTAATATAAGAAGTTTAGGACTAACTACAGCCGCAATCATAAGCGCAATTGAATTTACTACAAGGCCACCAAAATATGGTATTAAACTTGATATCGAAGATAATATTCCAAGAAGTAAGAAGTTTGGATGACCTATAAGGAAAAATACTAAAGTATATTCAAAAAACTGTATTACAAGTGTTAAACATAAACCTTTAAAATATTGTGTAGTTTCATGATCTATATTTTGTATTAATTTAAATGTTTTTTTGTTTTTCTTTCTAAAATATACTTTTACATCATTTCTTATTTTATCCATATCAGAAAGGAAATAAATAAAACATACAAAAACAATAATGAAATTACTTACGAAATTAATTGATGCATTAAGTATATTAACCGCACCATCTGATATATATTTTCCTATATTAGCTGATATTTTATTAAATACATCATATAATGTTGTTCTAATTGGACTTATATCTATATCAAACTTAGTTCCAACATCTGTTACAAATGTTATTATACTTGAAAATAATGATACTAATTGTTCACTAAATATAGGTATTAATGAATATATAATAAATCCTAAAAAAGCAACTGTAAGTAAAACAATAAAAGCTACTGCAAGTCCTTTAGGCCATTTTTTATTTTGTAACCATCTCAAAAATGGATAAAATGCATACGCAATTACAAATGCAATTATAAATGGTTTTAATATAGCAAGTATTTTAACAAAAACACCACCCCATAAACCTCTAAGTAAAAAAAGTATATATATAATTGTTAATGCTATTAATGCATTAAGTAACTTATAATTTATTCTTTTCATTTTTTCACCTTCTCTTTAGATTCTATTATTATTGTAATAGGTCCATCATTAATAAGGGATACCATCATATCTGAACCAAACTTACCAAATTTAATATTAGCATAAACACTACTAATTTTCTCTTTAAATATGCAAAATAATTTTTCTGCTTCTTCTTTATTTAATGCATCATTAAATGAAGGTCTATTCCCATCATATGGATTTGCATATAAAGTAAACTGTGGAATCAATAAAATATCTCCATTAATATCTTTTACACTTAAATTCATTTTATTATCTTTTTCAAAAATTCTTAAATTTAATATTTTATTTACTAAATAATCTATATCTTCTATACCATCATTATATGTCATTCCAAGCAATATCATTAAACCTTTATTAATTTTTTCTTCGTATTTATCATCAATAACAACACTAGAATTTAATACCCTTTGTACTACTACTTTCATAATCTACCTCTTATAATAATTCTAACATTTTATTAAAATAAAAACAATAAAAGAATCTATAGTTTCCTATAAATTCTTTTATTTTAATTCATTACTCTTTCTACACTTATAATGCTAGAATTTTGTTTTAAAAGTTTCATATATTTATTTAAAGTATCAACATTATCTACTTCAACTATTAAGTTAAAAATAGTTTCATTTTCTTTTTGTTTCGTATCAACTTTTGTAATATTTATATTTAAATTATTTGTCTTAGTTATTATATCAAGTAATACATTTTCTAGCTTTTCTGATACTATAGATATATTAGTCTTATACTTTTGCACTTGTTCTTTATTCCAACTAACATCTATAATTCTATCATCCATATGTCTTAAATTGTAACAATTCTTAGTATGAACAATAACTCCATTACCTCTTGATATATAACCAACTATTTTATCACCTTTAACTGGTTTACAACAGTTAGCAAGTGATACTTTTATATTATCAATACCACTAACTAAAATATCATTTTTAAGTTCTATATCTTTAACTTCTCTTTTTGATAATTTAGATAATATAAATTCTTCTTTATTTATTTCTTCTTTTATTGATATATTTATTACTGTATTAGGTGAAAGTTTTGCAGTACCAATAGAATAATATAAATCATCTTCTGATTCTATTTTTAATTCTTTTAAAATATCTGGAATAGTTTCATTAAATTCATTTATTGATATTTTCTTTCTTCTAATTTCCTTTAATAATAAATCTTTACCTTTTTCTATTGCTTCTTTTTTATCTATTTTAGAGAAGAATGCACGAATCTTATTCTTTGTTTGACTAGATTTTACAATAGAAAGCCATTCTTGTGATGGTTTAGAGTTTTTATTTGTTTTAATATTTACTATATCACCTGTATGAAGTTCATAATCAAGTGGAACAATATTATCATTTACAATTGCTCCTACCATAGTCTCACCTATTTTAGTATGAACTCTATATGCAAAATCTATTGGAGTTGCACCTTTAGGAAGTTCAAATACATCGCCTTTTGGAGTATATACATATATATTTTCACCAAGTACTTCATTTTGTACAGATTTAACAAAATCTTCATCTGAAACATCATATAAATTAAGTTCCATTATATTTCTAAATACTTGAAGTTTTTGTTCCATAGAGTTTTGTATTTTTTTACCTTGTTCTTTATAAGACCAATGTGATGCGATACCTCTTTCTGCAACCTTATCCATTTCAAACGTTCTAATTTGTATTTCATATGGTTTACCATCAAAACCAAATACTGTTGTATGAAGTGATTGATACATATTTGTTTTTGGATTTGCTATATAATCTTTAAATCTCTTAGGTAAAGGTTTATATTTTGCATGAATTAAACCTAAAACTTGATAACATTCAGCTTTAGTATTTACTATAACCCTAAGTGCATAAATATCATATATATCTGATAATTTTTTACCTTTTTGAAGTTTATTATATATTGAATATATGCTTTTTGCTCTACCTTTTATTTCAAATTCAATATTATTCTCTATTAAAATATCAGAAACTCTTTTTTTCATCTCTTCAACAGATTTATCTCTTTCTTCTTTTGTACTATTTAGTTCTTCTTCTATTTGATCAAAGGCTTCTGGTTTGTAATATTTTAAAGATAATTCTTCAAGTTCTGCCTTTATATATGAAAGACCTAATCTATGCGCAATTGGCGCAAGTATTTCAAGAGTTTCTTTTGCTTTTAATCTTTGTTTTTCTTTAGGTATTGCCCAAAGTGTTCTCATATTATGACATCTTTCAGCAAGTTTAATAATAATTATTCTAACATCTTCTGTAAGACCCACAAGTATTTTTTTATAGTAATTAACCATACTTTCATTTTCAGCAGACAATGAAAGTTTATTAATTGTAGTAATACCTTCAACTAACGTACTAATTTCTTTTGAAAAGCTTTTTTGTACTTCTTCTATTGTACTATTTCCTTTATGAATTACATCATGTAAAAGCGCAGTTGCTAGTGTATCACTATCTGCATATAAACTTGTAAGAATATAAGCAACATTGAGAGGATGAAGAATATAATCATCCCCTGAAAGTCTTTTTTCGCCTTTATGAACATTGTACGCAAATTCATATGCTTTTTTGATTGTATCAATTTCGTCAGCATTTGTTATATAGGATGCTGCTTCAATTAACTCATCAAGTGTACTTATTTCTTTTTTCATTTAATCATTCCCTTATTTTAAGAATTTATTCCTTTAACTAATAGTTCCTCTGGTTGTTTTTTCTCTTTTTTACTATTCTTTTTATCATTCTTTTTGTTATCTTTTTTTGAATTTTTCTTTTCTTTCTTTGGTCTAAGTTCTATTCTTCTCCAAATTTGTGCTGATAAGAATACTGATGAATAAGCTCCTGCGATTAAACCAAATAATATAGCAATGTTAAATTCAAATATTTCTCTTGCTCCAAATAGTAATAATGTTATTATTGGAAGCATTGTTGTAATAGTTGTATTAATTGATCTAAATAATGTTTGTTTAATACTTGTATCAACTAGTTTGTCATAATCTTCTTTTGATTTTTTATTTTCTAGTTTCATTATCTTCATATTTTCTCTTATTCTATCAAATATTACTATTGTATTATTTATTGAGTAACCAACAATTGTTAGAATAGCTGCAATATACATAGTATTTATTTCAATATTAAATATTGAGAATAAACAGAACATCATTATTATGTCATTTGCAAGTGCAATAAGAGCACTAACTGCATAACTAAATTTATATCTTAATGAAATATAAAGTGCTATACCAACAAATGCAAATAATAATGCTATAATTGCATTTTTAATTAAATCTCTTTTTACAACATTTGATACAACTGCAATTTCTATTTTTGCATCATATTTATCTTCTAATTTATTTTGTGTTGTTTTAATTTCATTTTCAGTTAATACATCTTCTACTTTAACGTATACTGTACTATCATTTTGAGTAGTTACATCTGATACTTTGTATCCTAAATCCTGAACACTCTTTTCAACTTCATTTGGATTTATTTTACTATTAGATACAACTGATATGTCAGATCCACCTTTAAAATCAACACCAAGGTTTACACCTGTAATTATTGTTACTATTACTGCTAACACAAATACAATTATTGGTGCGATAAAATGTGTTTTAAAGTTAGTTACAAAATTAAATTTACTCTTTTTTACTTCTTTATTTGGATCATAATTAACAAATGCTTTTGTTTTATTATCAAAGAACTTTGTATTAACAAATAATTTTGTGATAAATCTATTAATAATTACAATTATAAGCATTGTCATTATTAAGTTAATTATAAGCATTGTAGCAAATCCTTTTACAGAACTTTCACCAAATGCAAATAATATAAGTGCGATTATTAATGTTGTTACATTCGAATCAAATATTGATGAGAATGATTCTTTATTACCATTAATAAATGCTGTTTTAAGACTTTTACCTTTTCTTAATTCTTCTTTTATTCTTTCATTTGTAATAACACACGCATCAACTGCCATACCAATACCAAGAACTAATGCTCCTATACCAGTAAGAGTAAGTACACCATCTATTAAATAGAATACTAAGAATACAAGCGATGTATAAATAAGTATTGAAAGTGATGATATAAGTCCTGAAAATCTATAGAAACATATCATAAATACTATAATAGCAGCAACTCCAATTATAGATGCTATTTCTGTTTTATAAAGTGAATTTGTACCAAATTCTGCAGTTACTGTTTTAGAAGATATTTCTTCATATTTAACATTTGATGATCCTGAATTAATTAAATCAACAAGTGTTTTTGCTTGATCATAAGTAAAGTTACCTTGTATTATAACATTACTACTAAATCCTTCTTTAACTGTGGCAGCTGATAAACATTTTACTGTGTTTTCATCTTCAAAGTCACCACATTTGTCTTTTGATGTTTTATAGCTATCACCTGATGATTTATCATAGTCAAGCCATATAACTATTAATTTATCACTTGTTTGACTTATTTTATTTGTTGTTTCATAAAATAAATCTTTATCTTTTACATTTAAAAGTATTGCTGGATTACCATCAGAATCTGCTGAAACTTTTGCTCCAGATATAACTGATTTATCCATTAATTTTTTATCACTACTATCTCTGAATGTTAATTCACCAGTAACAGTAATATAATCTCTTGCTTCATCTGGATTTTTAACTCCTGCAAGTTTTACTCTTATTTTATCATTTCCTTCAATTGATATTTCTGGTTCCGATACACCTAATTTATCAATTCTTCTAACCATTGTTTTATAAGCACTTTCTAAGTCTTCTTTAGTTAGTTTTTTTGTTTTATCATCTGCTGATGTTACTTTATAAAGTATTTCAAATCCACCTGCTAAATCAAGACCTTTTGTAATGCTATTAAAGATAAATGGTATTGAAACTGTTGCAAAACATGCTACTGTTAACACTGAAACAAGTACAGTTGCAAGTTTAAATCCACTTTTTTCATATACTACTTTTGAGTCATATTTATCTTTATTAAATGCAAGTATTATATAGAAAATTATAGGAAGTAATATCATTCCTACTATGAATCCATTACTTTTATTAAACTTTTTACCAAGTTTTATATTAAAGTATACAGAAAACCATATATTAATAGGACTAATTAAAAATCCAAATATATAATACCACTTCAAATCTGCTTTTTCTAATAACTTAACAAAGTTAAAAAATGGTATATAAGCATATCCTTTCTTAATATTTATTTTTGCAAATATTTTTGACAAGACAAAACATAGCGCTAAATAGCAAATTAAACTTATTAAAATTACTACCATTACATTCATTCTTTCACCTTCCTAAATACATCATCATTAGTACTAAGTATATCATTTACTATATCACAAAGTGCTAATCCTTCTTTTGTTGACCATATGTTTTTTACTAGATATTCAAATATTTCTTTATCACTTATTTTTATTCCTTTTTTATTTAATATTCTTCTTTTTGTGTTTAATGCAGGAATTACTTTCATATATAATTCTCTTGCACTTTTAAATTCAATATCCATATTTAGTCACCATTTTTGCCCTCGCAATATAATTATACAAAAAAATTACCCATTTTTAAAGAGGTAAAAGCATATATTTATTATATAAATGTTATTTTTGGAGGCAAAATTAATGAAAATGAGTAAATTTATTAAAAGTACTTTAATTTTACTAGTTGGTGGATTTTTGACTAAAGTACTTGGAATGCTTATAAAAATAATAACTACCAGAATAATTGGAACAGAAACTCTTGGACTTTATATGCTTATAATGCCTACATTTAATTTGTTTATAACACTTGCTCAAGGTGGACTTCCTATATCTGTTAGTAAAATAGTATCAGAAAATAAAAAAGATAATAAAAAAATTGTATTTTCATCTATTTTTATATCAATATGTACTACGTTTTTCCTAATGATACTTCTTATTTTTATATCTCCATTAATTGCAAAATTTCTTCATAATGATAGTCTCTCATTTCCAATAATGTGTATTGGTCTTACTCTTCCGTTTATAAGTTTATCTGGAATAATAAGAGGTTATTTTTTTGGAAAAGAAAATATGTTTCCACATGTTCTTTCAAATAATTTTGAACAAGTCGTTAGAATTATTTTAAATATAATATTTTTGCCACTATTATCTAATTATGAACCAAGAGTAAGTGTTACATTTCTTATTTTATCAAATGTAATTAGTGAAACAACATCTATAATAATTTTATATTTCTTCTTACCTAGGAAAATAAAAGTTACTAAAGAAATGTTAAAACCAGAAAAAATTATTATTAAGGATGTTTTAAATATTTCTATTCCAACAACAGGTTCTAGAATAATTGGTACTATTGGTTATTTTTTAGAGCCAATTGTTTTAACTAGTTTTCTTTTAATGAATGGTTATACAACTAATTATATTACATATGAATATGGCGTTTTAACTGGATATGTTATGCCTCTACTACTTCTTCCATCTTTCTTTACAATGGCAATAAGTCAAGCTACATTACCTGTTATTTCAAATGGATACGCAAATAATAAAATACCTTATGTTAAGAAAAAAATTAAGCAATCATTATTATTATCATTTTCTATTGGATTATTCTTTACTATAATTTTAATGATATTCCCTGAAATTTTTATGAAACTTATATATAACACAAATGAAGGCGTTTCATACATAAGAAAACTCGCACCATTTTTCTTACTATTATATATTCAAACTCCTTTAGTATCTGTAATGCAGGCACTTGATAAAGCAAAAGATGCAATGCATAGTACTCTTGTTGGAAGTATTATAAAAATTGCATTAATTATTATTTTATCATTCTTCAAAATTGGATTATATCCTTTAGTAATTGCTACAGTTGTAAATATAATCTATGTTACTGTATTTAACTACATTAAGGTAAAAAAAATATTTAAAAATACGTAGATTATTTATATATTTTTGTTTTATTAAATTATGACCCTTTCTTGAACCACCTTTTGAAGTTGAAATTTTTGACTTCAAAGAAATAAAATCATTTTCAGTTATTCTGAAGCAAAATCTTTTTGGAATCTATTTATATTTCTTTTTATTACTTGATTTAATTTTCTATATTTAATTCTTCTTTTAATTCATATATTTATTTTTTCCTATCTTTTTAATTATGTTTTCTAAATATTCTTTATCTTCTATTTTATTAAGTGAAAAACACTTCTTACCTAAATCTTTAAATGATGCACCTGAATTATATAATTCTTTTCTATCTATTATTATAAATCTATCGTGAAATGTATTATTATTTATAAATGTTACATTACTATATTGCGATTCATACTTTTTCTTTAATGTACTATCTATACTACTTGATACTATTTTTATATCTATACTTATATCTTTTATAATATCTAATAGTTCTTTACCTGCATAATTATCTATTATAATAACTTCTTCTTTTGCTTTACTTAATATATCCATAAGAAGAGAATATGCATCATATATTTGTCCTTCATAAAATAATGTATTTATTTTTTGTTTTTCATTTAATTTATCAAATGATTCTTCTAACATTAATATTCTATTTTCATGATTAATTAATATTTTTTCATTTTTATAAAAGTTATTTGATATATATTTTCTCATATATACAAAGGCATCCATTATCCTTATACTTGTTTCTGTTGCTACTTTTGATTTAAGTATTGTTGAAAGCATTGCCACTCCTTGTTCTGTAAATACTCTTGGATTTTTATATTTCCCACCTCTTGTCTCAATTTTTTGGTCAAATTTTTTGACCAAAAATTCATATGAATCAGATGTATTTAATTTCCAACTAAATCTTTCTGGAAACTTATCAGGATTATTTTTTACAGCCTGATTTATTTCTTTTGTTCCATTTTTACATTGATATAATTTTGCTAAATCACTATCTAACATTACCTGTTTCCCTCTTATTTCATATATCATATTTTCTATATTTAAATTATCTATCACTACTTCATTCATAAATTATCCTCCAAACAAAAAAGAGTACACCCTTAAAAAAGTGTACCCGAATAGATATATTTTTCTTGCCTAAAAATATAAATTATCGACCAAATTTTAATTATTGACACATGGCAAGTAAATCAATATAAAAGTATTATATCATAATAATAAAAATATACAATAAGATTTTATAAAAGCTTTATTATTTCGTTTATTCTTTCTTTATCAAAAGAAATATCATTCGTTTTAACAATTTTTGCTGGAACACCTACCGCAGTTACATTCTTTGGTATGTCATTTAAAACTATTGCTCCTGCACCTATTTTGGAATTTTCACCAATAACAATATTTCCGAGTACTTTGGCAGATGCTCCTATCATTACATTATTTTCTATAGTTGGATGTCTTTTACCTTTTTCTTTACCTGTTCCTCCTAAAGTAACACCATGATAAATTGTTACATTATCACCAATAATTGCAGTTTCTCCTATAACAACACCAAAACCATGATCAATAAATAATCTTTTACCTATTTTAGCACCTGGATGAATTTCAATACCTGTTTTTCTTTTTGCTTTTTCTGATATTAATCTTGCTAAAAAATAATGTTTTTTTAAATATAAATAATGAGATATTTTGTAATAAATTTGTACTTTTAAACTAGGATATAATAATGCTTCAAAAATACTATTAACCGCAGGATCTTTTTCTTTTATAAGTTTAATTTGTTCTTTAATTAGTTTAATCATTTTAACACCTTCTATTAATAAATTATTCAAATATATTTTTATTTGCAATAAAAAAAGACCATAAGTCTTATAATAATTTTTTCTTTTTAAATATAAGTGCAATTATAATTGAAACAATAACGCAAAAACCAATTATAATTAAAAAACCGTATTTTAAATCAGAAATTATTCCAAGATGAACATTCATACCAAGAAAAGACGCTACCATTGTTGGAACTGAGAAAATAATTGTTATACTTGTTAATATTTTCATGGCAATATTTAAATTATTAGATATTAAAGTTGCATATGTATCTGATACACTACTTAATATTTCTCTATAAATATTAGCCATTTCACTTGCTTGCTCATTTTCTATTGAAGCATCTTCTAAAAGGTCTAAATCTTCTTCATACATAGGAATAACATTTCCTCTATTAATCTTTTCAATAACTCTTTTATTTTCTTTTAAAGACGTAATAAAATATACTAAACTCTTTTCGATATTAAGTACATTAATAAGTTCCTCATTTTCTGATAAACTATGTAATTCTTTTTCAGTTTTATCAATTTCTTTATCTATCATTCTTAAGTATTTTAAATATAATTTAGCATTTTCATATAATATTTGAATTGTAAGTCTTGATTTAAGTGATGTATTTAAATCTTTTATTTTTCCTCTTTTAAAAAGTTTTAAAACTTCTAGTTTTTGTGATGATATTGTAAGTATATGTTTATTACTACCAGTAATTATTCCAAGAGGAAGAGTTGAATATTTAACATTATCATCACCAATATATGGTGAATCTATTACAATCAAAGTAGAATCATCTTCTTTTTCAAATCTTGGAGTTTCTTCTTCATCTAGCATTTTTAAAATAAGATCTTTATCAATACCTGTTTTTAATGAAACAACTTCTATTTCTTCTTTTGTTGGTGAAACTAAATCAATCCAGCAGTTATCAATAACTTCATCTACTCTTTCAATCATATTACTTTCATTTGTTTTATATATTTTTATCATAAATACACCTCTTAAATCTTTTTCTATATCTATGATATTTATTTTTTCTAAAAAGTCAATACAAATATAAAAAAGGAGAATAATTCTCCTTTTAGTTTTCTGCTTCCTCTAGCATATTAGTTATAAATATTCCGTATCCTTTAGTACAATCATTTACAATAACATGTGTTACTGCACCTATTATTTTATTATCTTGAATTATAGGTGATCCACTCATTCCTTGCACAATACCACCAGTTTTATTAAGTAAATTTTCATCTGTTATTTTAAACACAATATTTTTAGTCTTATCATTTAAATTAATCTTTTCTATTTCAATATTATATTCTGTTATTTCTTCCCCATTTAATACTGTTCGTATTTTTGCATTTCCTAGTTTCACATCACCTTTTTTAGCAACATCATATAACTTACTATTATCTATATCACTTGTATAATTACCAAATATTCCGCTTTTAGTATTTTCTTTAACTACCCCATATTTTAACTTATCATCATAAGTAGCTTCCTTTTCACCTGGATTACCATTTTCACTTTTAGTAATTCCGGTAATATATGAATAGTATATTGAACCATCATTTATATTTAAAGTACTTTCTGTATTTTTATCAGCAATTTCATGGCCTAATGCTCCAAATATTTTAGTGTTTGGATCTATAAATGTAAGTGTCCCAACACCATTTATTGTATCTTTAACATATAAACCTGTTTTATATTCACCATTTGATTCTACTAGTTTTAAAGAACCTGTATAACTCTTACCATTTCTATTATATTCTATATCTATTTTTGTCTTATCATCGTCTTTATTAATTTCACTTGTAAAATCATTTATACTTTCTATTTTATTATTATTTACTTTGGTTATATAATCTCCTGCTTTTATATTAGAATCTTTGCTCACATATTCACCATTTATTTCATATGTACCAATAACTAATATTCCTTTAGTTTTAACCTCTATACCAATATTATTTCCGCCAGCAATCAATTTGTCTGAATAAGCATATGCATTTATTGGTATAATAATTAATGAAATTAGAAGCGTTAAAAAAAATTTTTTAAATTTCATAATTAAGCTCCTTTGTAATCCGGATTACATTATTATTATGATTATTTAAAAAAATAATATAGCAATAAAAAAATACCAATTTTTTTGGCATTTTTTACTACTGCACAACTGGCATTTTAATAAAAGGCGCTGAAGAATAATTTAATACTTTTATATCTTCATTCCCTGTAACATTTTCTTTTAAGTATTCTTTATCATTATTTACTTGATTACTATACTCATAAAAATTCTTTTTATCTGCGAGTTCTAATGTTGGTTTCTTTTTAGTTATCATTAGTTCAAAAATTTGAAGATCCTTTTTTGCATCATTAAATTCTGCTTGTGCTTCTTCATTGTCAGGATTATTATTTAAGTATTCTTCCTTTTTCTCTTTAGTAGATTTAAGTGCATCATGAACTTCTTCTAAATAAACATCACTTTTTTCGCTAATAATTTTTTCAAATTTAAGCATTTTTTCATAATTTTTAAGTTGTTTTTTAATTCCATCAATTTGATTAACATAAATATGTGCGTCAGCAATATTATAATATAATTTACCAGGTTGTAAACCTGCTTCTTTAGCAAGAAGTGACATTAAAATTGCATACTGACTTATATTAAATGGAAGACCTACAGGAACATCTGCACTTCTTTGATCAACAAAACAATTTAGTGTTCCTTTATAAACCTTATACTCGTTACTCCAAACACAAGGTGGAAGTACTGCCATTCTTAAATCAGCATCTTGCCATAAACTTATTACCATTCTTCTATCATGAGGATAATTAGCTAGAGAATTACGTACATAATCAAATCTTTTATATTCACCAATTATATAACCATAACCTCTAGCAATTGTACCAGCATATTCTTTTCCAAAAAATTTTGCTTCTTTTATATTTTTACCTTCAATAAGTGATTTAGCCTTCATTCCAATTATAATATTACCATCTACATCTCTTACATTTACTTCTTTATCAGCATCATAATTTTCAGTATCCGCTTCATAGACTCTATATATTCCATCTGAATCTATTGCCCATTTATCCCAAATATCATTTCCTCTTTCTCTTAACCAAGATACATCATTAGTTTGTGCTTGATAAATCCAAAGTAATTCACTAAGTGCTTTTCTTAATATTACTTTTTTACTTTCTAAGATAGGGAACTCATTACCTACATCAAATACATATCCACCACCTGGAATACTTAAAGTATCTACACCAGTTCTATTTTCAAAAAGTTCTCCTTCTTCTAGTATCTTTTTAAGTAACTCACAATATTGCTTATCAAAATCTCTAACAACAGCATCTTTTCTATTTACTTCTACTTCTTTACCATTTATTTCCATAAAACCCTCCAATTAATGAAAATTTATTCTTCTACATTAAAATCAGACATTGTACCGTTTTCATTTACTATTTTATTAACTGCTTTTTCTGCTTCATCTAACTTTTTAGAACAATCACCTGCAATTTTCATAGCTTCAGTATACTTATTAATTGCATTATCAAGATCAACATTGCCTGATTCAAGTTCTTTAACAATTACTTCAAGTTCACTTAATTTTTCTTCAAAACTTTTTTCTTCTTTACTCATTATAATTCTCCTTTATTTCATTTACTTTAGCATTAATTATTCCATCACTTAAATTTACTTCAATCATTTCATTAGTTTTAATATTTTTAATACTTGTTAATACCTTATTATCTTTCTTAGTTATTGAATAACCTCTTTTTAGAGTATTTAATGGATTTAATATTTCAAGTTTATTAACTAAAACATTATAATCATTATATTTTTTCTCTATCATTTTAATTGGACTTGTAAATATAAAACTTGATTTAATAGAATCTAATTTTATTTTATTTGAATTAATAATATTTAAAATTACATTTTTACTTCTTTCTATATAATTAGATAGTTTTTCTTCTTTTACTTCATATATACTCATAGGACTTTTTAAAATATAACTATCCATTATTTTATTTAAATATTTTTTATCAGTTTCTATTTTAGTTTTTATATTTTTTGTCATTCTTATTCTATATTGATTGATAATTTTTTTTAATTCTTCTTTTGATGGAACTGATACTTCAGCTGCTCCTGTTGGAGTTGCTGCTCTATAATCCGCAACAAAATCAGCAATTGTAAAATCAATTTCATGACCTACAGCACTAATTACTGGTGTTTTACACTCAAATATTGCTCTTGCAACTATTTCTTCATTAAAAGCCCATAAATCTTCTAGTGATCCTCCACCTCTACCTACAATTAAAGTATCAAGATTATATGTATCTGCTATTTTTATATTTTTTACTATATCATCTTTTGCTTCTTTACCTTGAACTAAAGACGGAAATAAAATTACTTCACAAAGTGGATATCTTCTATTAATAGTTGAAATAATATCTTTAATAGCAGCTCCAGTAGGCGCTGTTACAACACCTATTCTCTTTGGAATCTTTGGTATTTCTTTTTTATATTTTTGATCAAATAATCCTTCAGAGGCAAGTTGTTTTTTTAATTTTTCATATAATGCATAAAGATTACCAACACCATCTTCTGTCATATCTGTTACATATATTTGATAGTTACCAGTTTGTTCAAATACACTTATTCTTCCCTTTACAAGTACTTTCATTCCATCTACTGGTTCAAAATTTATATTTTTTGTACTACTTGCAAACATAATTGCATTAATTCTTGATTCTTCATCTTTAATAGTAAAATAAAAGTGACCCCTTGAATGATGTTTAAAATTTGATATCTCACCCTTTATATAAACAGTTTGAAGATTAACATCATTATCTATTTTATATTTAATATATCTTGTTAGAGCACCAACAGTGATATAATTATTATTCATTATCTTCTCCATGATATATACTATCAAGTACAGCATTAATCATACTTTTTACTTTTTCATCTGAATATTCATTAGCAAGTTCTACTGCTTCATTAATTGCTACTATTTCTGGAGTATCAGTATAAACTAGTTCATAAATACCCATTCTTAAAATAGCTTGATCAGTTTTACCAAGTCTATCAATTGTCCAATCTTTTAAATGTTTGTTTGCAATTCTATCAATATCATTTTTATATTCAAGTACACCATTTACTATTTCATTTACAAAATCATTTTCTACAGGTACAGATTCTTTTATAACATCTTCTACCTTATAATCAATATGATTTGATTCATATAAAAATATTTGATATAAAATTGTCATTATTTTTTTTCTAAGTTCTGTTCTATTCATTTTTCTTCACCTATTTAATTTTATCATAAAAAAATAAAAAAAACTATCATATATATAGTTTTTTCATATACTTTTTGTAAGTATTTGTCTTTTTAGGATTATTTATGTAGTATATATCAAGTATTATTGTAACTATAGATAAGATTATAAGAATATATATTACATACATTTTAGTTAAATCAATGTCTCTATTAAGTATAAAATTTTCATTTGATAAAATAGCATCATAATAATCACTATTATTTAATAGTTCTTTAATACTTTTTTTATTTCCATCAAATGATTCTATATTTAAATATACTTTATCTGTAATAATTGTATTATCTCTTAAAAAAATCATTACTTTTTTATTATCAAAATCTAATGTATATAGATTTAATTTTTTTTTATTTTTATTTTCTAAAGAATATACTTCTAGCTTTGCTTTTCTTAAATCAGCACTAACATATCTTTCTTTATTTTTAATCGCATCATTAAGTGATTTACTATTATTTATATTAACATATTCATTATTTAAAACCTTTAAATAATCTGAAGAGAAAAATATTAATGAAATTATACATAAAATAATCATTACTATACTTAACATTAAACTTTCTTTCTTTTTTTTAATTACTTTTATTTCTATGTTACTCATATAACCACCTACTATAACAATAATAACACAAAAGGACTAGAAATATCTAGTCCATAAAGAATTTATAATAAAAATTATATGCAGAATAAATATCAAATTTACTAGTTACTTCATATGGTGCATGCATTGAAAGTACTCCAATACCAGCATCTACTACTTCTATTCCTTTATTTGCAAGTATATAAGCAATAGTTCCACCACCACCTAAATCAATTTTACCTAGTGTTGATACTTGATATTTTATATTATTTTTTTCTAATATATTTCTTACATAAGCCATATACTCAGCATTCGCATCACTTGCGCCAGACTTACCTCTTGAACCTGTGTATTTATTTAAAACAATACCTCTTCCTAAGAATGATGCATTATTTATTTCTGATGCACTTTTATATATTGGGTCATATCCAGCATCAACATCAGCAGATAACATTTTGGAATTATTATATACTTTATTTAATGCTCCTGGATAATTTTCATCCTTTTTATTTAATAGTTCATTTATAAACATATCAAATGTTTCAGAGTACATTCCAGTATTTCCAACACTTCCTATTTCTTCTTTATCCGCTAAAATTGTTATACATGTTTTTTCTGGATTTTGAGTATTTAATATTGCTTCTAAATTGCAATAAGAACATACTTTATCATCTTGGCCATATGCCGCAACCATTGATTTATCAAATCCTAAGCTTCTTGCTTTAAATGCTGGAACAATTTCAAGTTCAGAACTTAAAAAATCAGTTTCTTTTATTCCATATTTTTCATTTAATAATGAAAGAATATTATATTTTATACTGTCCTTTTCTTCATCAAACGGAATACTTCCAATTAATAAATCTAAGTTTTCTCCTTCAATTCCATCACCTAAGGTTTTCTTTTCTTGTTCTTTTGCTAAATGTGGAAGCAAATCAGTTATTGTAAATATTGGATCACTTTCATCTTCTCCAATATTAACTTCTACTTTTTCACCTGTTTTCTTTATAATAACACCATGAATTGAAAGTGGAATTGTAGTCCATTGATATTTTTTTATCCCACCATAATATTGTGTTTTAAAATATGCAAAACCATCATCCTCATATAATGGATTAGGTTTTAAATCAAGTCTTGGTGAATCTATATGTGAACCTACTATATTTAGTCCATTAGATAAAACTTCTTTACCAATAACAGCAATGTATACACATTTATTTCTATTAATATAATATACTTTATCACCAATATTTAAAGTACTTTTTTCTTCAATATTAATAAAACCATTATTATCAAGTATTTCTTTTGCATTATTAGCAAATTCTCTTTCAGTTTTAGATTTGTTTAAAAAATCCATATATCCTTCAGAAAATTCAAATACATTCTTTTTTTCTACTTCATTTAGGTTTAACCAACCTGTTTTCTTATTATTAATTATATCTTTTCTTTCCATTTTAGCCTCCTATTATTATTATAACATTTTTTAAGCAAAAAAAAGAAAGATTTTTGTCTTTCTAATTTTTTTCTAAATACCATTCGTAAATATCTATAGTTCCAACGCAATATTGTATTCTTGGATAAATACTTGTAATGCTATCAGATAAATTTAAATCAACTGTATATTCAAAGCTTTCGCCATAGCTTGGAAAAAATATTTTTAGATTAGAACCCCACTTGAAAGTGTCGTTGTATATCCTGGAAAGAAATGATAATAAGAAGAATCACCATCTATTCTTTTTCCTTTAATAATCATCTTTGTATATTTTTTAGGATTATATTCTTTTTTTAAAATCACAATACCATCAGAACCATAAGGTGAATATAATGAAATATAATTATCTCATGTTGTAACTGTCATACCATCAGTTATATAATCACTACTTTTTAATTCACTTAATAAGTCTGCTTTTTTTGACGACTCACCATTTTGTAGCATAGCATAATTTATTTCAGTAGTAATATTTGATAAATTTATTTCTGAATTTGGTAATGTAGTTAATTCTTTATTTTTATCGTATGTTATAATCGATTTTAATGTTTTACTTTTTTAACATACTTTTGAGTTCAAATAATTTATTAATTGCTTCAATTGGTGTCATTTCAAGTGGATTAATCTTTTCTAATTCTTCAACTACTTTATTTTCTTCTTTTGGTTCTTCTAAATCAAATGATATTTGAGTACTTGTTTCAGTATTTTTAATATTATTACCATTTTTCTCATATTTAGAAAGAATTTCTTCTGCTCTTTTTATAAGTTCATCAGGTAATTTAGCAAGTTTTGCAACATGTACACCATAACTCTTATCAGCAGGTCCACTCATTATTTTATGAAGAAATGTAATATTACCATTTTCTTCTTTTGCAGATACATGTACATTTTTTAAATGTTTATGATGTTTTTCTAAATCTGTTAATTCATGATAGTGTGTTGAAAAAAATGTTTTTGCTCCTACCTTATCATGAATATATTCTATAATAGCAGCAGCTAAACTCATACCATCATAAGTTGATGTACCTCTACCTAATTCATCAAATAATATTAAACTATTTTTAGTAGCTCCCTCTATTGCACTATTTGCTTCCATCATTTCAACCATAAATGTTGATTCACCAGATACTAAATCATCACTGGCTCCTATTCTTGTAAATATTTTATCAAATATAGGAAGATTTGCTTCTTTAGCAGGTACAAAAGATCCTATTTGAGCCATTATTGCGATTATAGCCATTTCTCTCATATATGTTGATTTACCTGACATATTTGGTCCTGTTATTAAAAGAATTGTATCATCTTTATCCATTTTAACATCATTTGAAACAAATTCACCAGTTAATACCTTTTCAACTACTGGATGTCTTCCTTCAACAATATCAATTACATTATCATTATTAAGTTTTGGTCTTACATAATTATTTTCTTCTGCAACAACTGCTAAAGATGATAATACATCAATTTCACTTATAGTATGTGATAAATCTTGTATATAAGGTATTTTACTCTTTACAATATTTCTTATTTCAATAAATAAATCATATTCTAAATTAATAATTTTTTCTTCTGCACCTAAAATAAGTGCTTCTTTTTCTTTTAATAAAGGTGTTATAAATCTTTCACAATTAGCAAGTGTTTGTTTTCTTTCATAACCATATTCTTCTTTTATATCTTTACATGCACCTTTACTAACTTCAATATAATAACCAAATATTCTATTGTATCCTACTTTTAATGTTTTTATTCCAGTTCTATCTCTTTCTTCTTGTTCTAATTTAGATACAAAATCCTTATTACCTTTTCTAGAAGATTTTAATTCATCAAGTTCACTATTATATCCTTCTTTTATTAAATATCCTTCTTTTAATGTAATAGGAGCATCTTCATATATAGATTTTTCAAGTAAATCATATAAATCTCTAAACTCATTAATGCTTTTATAATTAATTTTCTTTAATATTTCATTTATATTAGGTAATACTTTTAATGAATTTTTTAATTGTAATAAATCTCTTGCATTAGCAGAACCAAATGCTACTTTACCTGCAAGTCTATCAAGATCATATACATCATTTAAATATTCTCTTAATTCATCTTTTAAAATAAATTCTTTCATTAAAGTATCAATTATATCATATCTATGTTCTATCTTTTCTTTATCTATAATTGGATTTAATATATAGTTTTTAAGTTTTCTACTACCCATTGCTGTTTTTGTTTTATCAAGTAACCATAAAAGTGAATATTTCTTTTCTTTTGTTCTTATGTTTTCAGTAAGTTCTAGATTTCTTTTAGTATGTATATTCATTCTTAAGAAAGAATCTTCTTTTACTATAATTGCACTTTGAAGATGTGATAAACTTCTTTTTTGTGTATTTTCTAAGTATGATAATAAATACTTTATTCCTTCTATTATCCTATCATCTTTTATATCTTTATAAACATTACTATAATCATTTATTAGATTTTTATTATTATAAAGTGAAATAGTTACATTATAATTTCTTTTTAAAGTATCAAGTACGATTTTATCAAAATCAGTATTAACAACTACTTCTTTTATATTTCTTTCAAGTACTTCATTAATTAATAAATCATTATCTCTTTCTTTTATAAATGAATAAACTTCACCTGTTGATATATCAGCATAACTAATTACATATGAATATTTTAAATCAAGGATTGCTCCTATAAAGTTATTTGATCCTTCATCTAGAAATTCACTATTCATTCTTGTTCCTGATGATATAATTTGTACTATATCTCTTTTTACAATACCTTTAGCATTTTTAGGGTCTTCTGTTTGTTCACATATTGCAACTTTATAACCTTTATCTACTAATTTTTCTATATATATATTTGCGGCATGATAAGGTATTCCGCACATTGGAACTCTTTCTTCTAGTCCACATGATTTACCTGTTAGAGTAAGTTCTAACTCTCTTGATGCTGTTACAGCATCATCAAAAAACATCTCATAAAAGTCACCAAGTCTAAAAAATAGTATATTATCAAGATTTTCATCCTTTATTTCTAAATACTGTTTCATCATTGGAGTTATTTTATTTCTATCTACTTCTTCTCTTGTCATATACTTCACCTACTAGGTTTTATTATAACAAATTTTGATAATAAAAAAAATAGAAAACTTAATTTTCTATTTTAAAAATTTATCTATATTTTTTTATTTCATTATTTAAAAGTACTACAAAATCATCTATTGATATTGTAATTGTTTCAGTACTTCCATGTTTTCTATATGATATATTACCATTTTCTTTTTCTTTATCACCTAAAATAATAACTAATGGTATTTTCTTTAAGTTTGCTTCTCTTAATTTATATCCAAGTTTTTCTTCTCTATCATCAAGTTCAACTCTTATATTATTTTCTCTTAAAGTATTTTCTATAGTTTTAGCATATCTTAAATGATATTCATTATTAACTGGTATAATAGTTGCTTCTACTGGAGAAAGCCAAAGTGGAAGTGCTCCTTTTGTTTCTTCTAGTAAGAATGCTAAGAATCTATCTAATGATCCTAAAATTGCTCTATGAATAACAACTGGTCTTTTTTTACTTCCATCTTTATCTATATAACTTAAATCAAATCTTTCTGGAAGAAGGAAATCTAGTTGACAAGTTGAAAGTGTTACATCATGTCCAATAGCAGATTTAACTTGTACATCAAGCTTTGGTCCATAGAATGCTGCTTCACCTTTTGCTTCATAAAATGGAATATTAAGTTCTGTTAAAACATTTCTAAGTTCATTTTCAGCACTTTCCCACATTTCATCATCATCAAAATATTTTTCTTTATCTTCTTTATCTCTAAGTGATAATCTAAATTCATAATCATTAAATCCAAAGTCTTTATAAGTATCAAGTATTAACTTAACAACTCCTGCAAATTCATCTTTTATTTGTTCTTTGCTGCAGAATATATGTGAATCATTTTGAGTAAATGCTCTTGTTCTTTCTATACCACAAACAGCACCTGATGCTTCATATCTAAAGTCATTAGCAACTTCAGCAAGTCTTATAGGTAAATCTCTATATGAATGAAGTGAATTTTTATAAATCATCATATGATGAGGACAATTCATTGGTCTTAATACATATTCTTCTTCATCTAACTTCATAACAGGGAACATATCTTCTTTATAATGATCCCAGTGACCAGATGTTTTATATAAATCAACACTACCTAAACTTGGTGTCCATACATGTTTGTATCCTAATTTTATTTCTTTATCTTGAATATATCTTTCAAGTAATAGTCTAATCATTCCACCATTAGGAAGCCATAAAGGAAGTCCCTTACCTACTAATTCTGAATTTGTAAATATTTCTAAGTCTTTACCTATTTTTCTATGGTCTCTTTCTTTTGCTTCTTCTAGTAATTTTAAGTGTGCATCTAAATCTTCTTCTGTATTAAAACATACGCCATATATTCTTTGAAGCATTTTATTTTTAGAATCACCCTTATAATAAGCACCTGATACTTTTAATAATTTAAAGTATTTCATATCTTTAGTAGTATTCATATGTGGTCCACGGCATAAATCAACAAAATCATCTTGTTTATATGCGCTTATTGTTTCACTATCATCTAAGTTTTTAATAATATCCACTTTATATGGATCATCCTTAAACATTTCTAGAGCTTCTTCTTTAGTAAGTTCTAATCTTTTAATTAATTTATTACTTTTTGATATTTTTTTCATTTCTTTTTCTATTTTAGGTAAATCTTCTTCTTTTATAACTTCATCACCTAAATCAATATCATAGTAAAAACCTTCTTCTATAACAGGTCCAACCCAAAACTTTGCATTTGGATATAAATGTCTTACAGCATGCGCTAAAAGATGTGCACAGCTATGATTAAGTGTATTTAATTCTTTATTTTCTTTTATATTGATCATTTTTCTTCTCCTCCATTAAATCTTTAGAATATTCTTTTTTTAAATCTTTGATTTGTTTATCTATAATTTCAGTATTTTCACCCTTCATAGATAACTTCTTTTTTTCTAAAAATAAATCTGTCAATTTTTGCATAAACTCTTTCTTTTCCATATTTCCTCCAAAGAAAAAAGGATGGCATTTAAGGAGTGCATGTGCACGGTACCATCCTTTATTTTACTTAATTTAGATAACGGCCTTTAAAACCGAAAATTATTAATTTCACTCAGAAGTAGTAACTTATTAACTAACTAATTAGCCTTCCACCAATAGCTAACTCTCTTTATAGTAATCATTAACAAATCGTGTCTTCGTCACAGATTTACAAATAAATAATATCACAAAATATAGTTATTGTAAATACTATTATTTTAATTTGAAGCACTTCTTAAATTTATGTCAAGTGAACTATTACCATGTTCATTAACATACTTTTTTATCTTACCAACCGAACCATTCTTTTGAGCTTTGGTAAGCATTTCCTCATAACCAGAACATTTTAATGTTAAATAATCAAGTTCTTCTCTAATAGAACAATATTTTTGATATAATTCATCTAAATCCTCAAGAATATTTACACTACTCTTTTTAACTATTTCATATTGCTTTGACACAATTTCAAGTTTAGTTAAATCTCTTAATTTATCTGGATTTAAATATGATCCTATATCACCATTACAATCATATACAAGTAAATAATCTTTTCTTTTTATTTCATCAATATCTACATATCTATTATATATTCCAACAACAAGTGGATTACCTACAGTTAAATATTTTAAGTCTTTATGCGATAAAGTTGTTGAACATAACTTACCTGCATGCATTTTTAAATATTTACTTAAAAATTCTTCCATGCTGATTGCGTATTCTTTATATTTTCTTATATCCTTTTTGCTTTCTGAAACCTTTTCGATATTTTGTTCTTCTTCTTTTATCTCTTCATTATCTGATTTAATCTTCTCATTAATTTCTTCTTCATTCATATACATTTCTAATAATGCTTCAAAATTTTCTTCCATAAAACTACTCCCATAAACCCTATATTTTTATTTTCTATTATTATTACTAATTAACTTTAAATCATCAGTAATAAATTTTATGCGTTCTATTATACGCTTTGCTTTAATTTTGTCAATTTTATCTTTACTTTCACTTAAATGTACTTCAAGTTCTTCAATAGACAAATTAGATGTAAAAAATGTTGGTAACTTTTCATCCATTCTGTATTGAATAATTGGTCCAAGTATTTCATCTCTAGACCAAGCAGATATATTTTCAGCCCCTATATCATCAATTAATAATAAATCAGATTTCTTTACATAATTAAATTGTTCATCAAAATCTTTGCCAAAAGATGCCTTTAAACTTCTTAAAAATTCTGGATAATATATAAGTGCACCCTTATAACCATCTTTAACAAGCTCATTAATCATTGCGGATACTAAATATGATTTACCAGATCCAAAATTACCACTTAAATATAACCCTTTACATTGTTTACCTGATTTATAATTTTTTATAAACTTAATTATCCATTTAATTAATTCATTTCTATTTTTATCATCTGTATAAATATCTTTCATTTTTGCATTTCTAACTTCTTTAGAAACTTCAAATAAATATCCATTTTTTACATATTCAATATCATGAAGCATTTTATTTTTATATTTACAAGTTTTATGTTCAAAATTAATATTACCATCTACAATAATAGGTTTGTAAAAACATCCATTTACTTCATTTTTACAATTTTCAAGACCTTTGCAATTCTTACAATTTTCTTTTTCATTAAAACACTGCATTAAACTAGATGTATATTTCATAAGTATTTTATCATTTAAATTTATAGAATCAGTAAACTTTTTAAATTCTGGATTTTTATTTGCTTTAAAATATTCTATTTCTAAATCAGTTAAATTTTTACTTTTCTTTTCATTAATTATTTCTTCTGCTTTAATCATATTTTCACCTGCTTACTACATAAAATCCTTAAGTAAATCCTTTACTTCTTCTTCTTCTTTTTCACTATTTTTTTCTTTTTCTATTTCTTTATTAAACCATTCAGGAAGATTTGTTTCTTCTTTTTTATAAGTTCTTACACTACTCTTTTCTTTTACCATTTTTTTCTTTTTACATTCTTTTTCTGCTTCGTTCATAGCGTCTTCTGCAGTCTCTATATTAAGTCTCTTCCACTGTCCCGCAATTGTTTCAACAAAGTTTTTAGTTAACTTTTTATTATTTATTTTCATAACATAATCTATTAGAACATTAACAACTGCTGGTTTAAGTTCTGAATCTACCATTAAACTTTCTACTAAATTTAAATCTCTTTCTGTTGGTTTTGCGCCATTATATTTTCCTCTTAAGAAATTATAAGGTGATACAGTTTCAAATGTATAAATCATTTTTGCTCTTTTACTATCATTTCCAACTGGATTTCTTAAATACTCTGGTTGTTTTTGATAAATAAGTGATGGAAGTTTTCCATTATTTTCAAATTGATAATAATTTCTTGCATTTTTTCTAAGTAATGTTTTATCAATATTATGTTTGTCATTAACTGAATTAATAATAATACCTTTCATTTCTTCTGTATCAATATTATATATATATGAAATATTTTGAATTAACTCTTTTTCATCTTTTCTAAATGTATTTTTTGAAAGTAAACCACTTGGTAAAATAGATATAAGCATATCAAAATCTATTGTACTTTCTATTTCTGGTTTTAACTTATGAATACTTTTTATATTACGAGATTCATTTTCAAATACTGTACCTGGTACACTATCAAAAACCTCATTGAAGTTTTTAGTTATATCTTTATAACTTCCATAATTAATACGTGGTACTTTAAATCTATTAATAAGTCTTTCATATTCTTTTTTGCCTACATTATTATATAAAACTATATTAAGTATTGGATGAGAAAATATTTCATGTGCTGAAAGTGGAGAAAATATTTCATATATATATGTATTAACGTCCTCTCCTTCTTTAAAGTATGATTTAATAAGACCAATTGCTTCTAATTTTTCTCTAGCAATAACTATATCGCTTAATCTCATTCTCATATTAGTCATCAAATGATGATGTGAATTTTCTTCACTCATAAATTCATTTTTATCTAAATCAAGACATAAAGTAAGATATAAATTAACCGCACCTATACCTATAATAGGTTGATAAAGCATAGTTAAAATCTTACTATCATTTTCTTGTAATACAGTTTTATTAACAACAATATACATATCTGCGGGTAAAATACTTATATCCATACTTCCTCCTAAACTTTAACTTTATTATATGATATTTTCTCTTTAAAAACAAGGCAAATATAAAAATAAGATATATAAAATTATATATCCTATTTATCATTTAATTTATTTGTTACTCTATTTAATTTATAAGTATTATTTACTCTTTTCATTTCAAAATAATTTGTATTTCTAATATACTCATTTTCACAATATCCAGTATAACCTGTATAAGGGAAAAACATTCTATCATTATCAAGTTCATCACATACAGATTTTATATAATTATCAAAATAAATATCATAAGTTATATTACATGAAATCTTATTGTCATCAAGACTATAACAAGTATTCATATGTGCCTTTACATCTTTTGGATATGCAAGATTTGGATCATTCTTTTTAATTTCATCAACATATTCTTTAGCAATATTTCTAAGTTTTATAATCTCATCCACCATGTTTTTACTATTAAAATAAATAATATTTTTATTTTCTAAAATAAGTATATCATTCTTTATTGTAAATTTTTCTTTATTATCTAAAGTAACATTATCATTAGAAAGTGTATATTTACCATTTATTTGTTTATAATTATTGTCTTCACTATTAAATCTATATTCATAATCTTCATTAGATGTAAATTTTATATAAGATTTTCCATCTTCATTTAAATAAAAAGTATTACCATTTAATATATTATTAACTTCTGGTTCATTTTCCTTAAATAAATCTAATTTTGATATTAAAAATCCCGCAAAAAAAGATAAAACAAAAGTTATAACAAAACACATTATTAAAAGTATACGCTTTTTCATATTTTCACCCTTTATTTAACTCTTTTATACATATATACAGCAGTATATGGAGGAATATTACTCTCTTCACTAGTATAATAAGCAGTATAATTTCCACCAGTTTGTGATGATGATAAAGTTGCTCCATAAAAATTACCTAAAGTATTTGCATTTGTACCAAATTTATTATTAACACCTACTAATGAATCACCTAAAGTGTTTACTGGACTTTCATGTTTATGAGTCGCAGTCCCACCAGTAGTTCCCACTTGATAATTAGAAGATGCTCCTATTAAAAAGGTGTTTTCCATCTTTTCCCATGTTCCACCAAATTTTTCTGTTACAGATTCAATTGTTTCATCTGTTAAACTCATATAAATACTTCCAACAGGATATATTTTATCTTCTAAAGTACTAATTTTATTTTCTAATGCTGATAATCTATTTTCAATACTTGTTGAATTAGATTCATCATAATTCAATTCATTAATAATATTTTTCTTAACATTATTATTTAAACTTGATGTATTACTAAGTGTATTCATAAGCATAAAAAGTGTTATCAAAAATAAAGTTAATAAACTAAATATTATTAATGATGACGCAAATCCTTTATTCTTCATCTTTATCATTCCTTCTACCATAAATTATATCATAAAAAAATACTCCTATCAAGGAGTACATTTCATTATTTGTTAAGAAGTTTTCTTATATTCTTCTTCTAATTTTTTAAGAATATCTAATGCAAAAGAAATATTTTTTTCAATATCTTCAAATGAATTTACTTTATATAATGTTTCTATTTTTTTAACAATATCTTCTGGTATATGTCTTGAAATATGACATAAATCATAATCATATATATAAGGTGTATAAATAATTCTTGCAATTGTAACAATGGGATTAAGAATTTGTTTTTCATATTCCATAAAACATTCTAAATATTGATTTCTTTTAATATACTTAGTCACTCTAGAATATTGTAAAATTCTATTCTTTTTTTCGTCAAAAACAATATCCAACTCATCTTTATTTATTTTCTTTTGATTACGAAAAGTAATAATATTCTTTTTATCAAATATTACTAATGGTACCTCTGTTATACTACCATTTGTAAAACATGTATCTTCTCTATCTCTCGTATCATTTTGAGCAGCTAAGTCAATAGTTAAATACTCACTTGTATTTTCAAGATGTATATTACTTTGATATATTTCCTTTGTGGATTTATTCATTCTTGAATCTATTTTCCCTATCAATGATAAATGACATACCATGTCATCAACAAATGAATTTCTTTTAGAATCTTCAACATCAAACCAAATATCCAAATCTGAATATTCATCTACCATGTTTAATCCATCTACTCCTTCTAACCACATTGCATAAACATAATTTTTATTTATAGCATATTCTTTTATATAATCAATTATATAATTTCTATCTAGTTTCATATAATCAGCTCCTCATTTTTTATTCAATATATCATAAAAAACTACTCCTATCAAGGAGTGCCTTTTATTATTTGTTAAGAAGTTTTCTAGCATTATTTTCAAAAATATCATTTATTTCATCTTCAGTAAGATATTTACTAAACTTCTTTTTTGCCTTTTCAGCAAAGTTATAATTTTCTTTTTTATGATGTATATCTGTTCCCATAAATGTTATTAAATGCTCTTTTAATAATCTTTTAATAGTCTTTTTAGCATGAGATCCATAATCACCTAAAATACTACCTACATTACATTGAAATAATACACCAATTTCTTTTAATTCATAAACTTTATTAAAGTCTTTTTGAAATGAAATATATCTTTCTGGATGCGCTAAAACAACTTTATATCCCATATTAATTAAATCTAAGAATACATCATAATATATTTCATTTTCACCACTCATAGGTAATTCAATAAGTAAATACTTTGAATCATTTAAAGAACTAATTATACCTTCTTTAAATAATTTTATAATATCACTATCAATATAAATTTCATTACCTAAATATAAATTTACAGGTATTTGATGTTTAACTAATTCAACTTTTAATCTATCTAATAAATCTAAGTTGTTTTCTCTTGTACTCATATAAGAACTACCATTTATAAAGTGTGGTGTTAAAATTATATCTGTATAACCTATTTCACTTAAACCTTTAATTATATATGCACTTTCTACTATTGATCTAGACCCATCATCAATACCATATAATAAATGTGAATGTATATCAATCATTATTGACTATCTCCATAATAACCATAGTATTTACCATATGTGCTATTTTTTCTATTTACATTATTAAGTACATCACCTGCAATTGGTGCATTAACACTTTCAAGTTGTTTTTTAGTACTTTCAAGTACTGATTTTGGAGTCATAGAATCAGAACTTACAATTAAAACTTTATCTACTAATTTTGACATTATAATTGAATCAGGAAGTCCATTACATGGAACACCATCATATATTATTACATCATATTTTGCTTTTAATACTCTAAGTAAATCAGCATTCTTTTTAGAATTTAATAATTCACTTGGATTTGGTGGAACTGTTCCTCTTGTAATAACATGTACACCAGGAACTGATGTTTTATTTATATAATCTTTTAAATTAGTCATATCATCTATAAGTAAATTAGATAAACCTTTAGAATTAGATAATTTAAATATTCTATGTTGTCTACCTTTTCTCATATCACAATCAACAATTAATACTCTTTTGTCTGTTTGCGCAAATGAAATTGCAAGATTAGCACTTATAAAACTCTTTCCTTCTCCTGGAATAGAACTTGTTATTAAAATTGTTTTTATATCTTCATCTACAGATGAGAATTGAAGATTAGTTCTAAGTGTCTTAATACTTTCACTAACTACTGATTTAGGATACTTTTGCGCAAGTAATTCAACCTTACGATTATTCTTTGATCCTATATCACTTTTAAATACTTTTGCTACAACTGGCATACCAATTTCTTCTTCTAAGTCATCAGTAAGTTTTACAGTATCATCAAAATAATATACTACAAATACTACGCCAATTGTTCCAAATATTGATACAAATAACGCAATTAATAAATCTCTTTTTAAAGTATTATTAGATACTTCTTCAGGTGTAACTGCAACGTCAACCACACTAATATTATTTATTTGATATATTTTTGCTATTTCACCACTAAATACTTGAGCAATAGAATTTGCGATATTAGCCGCAAGTTCTGGATCTTGATCAGTTACTGATATTTTAAGCATTTCAGTATTTTCATATGCTTCTACACTTACATTTTCACTTAATTCTTCTGCAGTATAAGTAACCCCTGTTTCTGATATAACCTGTTCTAGAACAAGTTTACTTTTTATTATTTTACTATAAGTTTCTACTAACTTTTGGTTTAGTAAAATATCATTTTGTGTAATAGTTGTTCCTGTTTGTGTTTCATTAGACTTAGTAAGTATTATTGTTGTATATGTTGTATAAAGTGGTTTCTTTATACTTTTATCATAAATAAATACTCCTATTATAAGTACAATTGCTACTACTACAATCACTAGTACATATTTTTTTAAATAATTTAAAAAATCCCTTATATTAATTTCTTCCATAATACCCTTCTCTTTCCTATATACATTAATATACTATAATTATTATACACATAAAATATATGCTTTTCAATAATAATTAGCTCTGGTTTACACTTTGTTTAAAAAGAAAAAAGTCTATATAGACTTTTTAGATATTTTTTTATTAAATATATAAAAAATTGATATTCCACATAAAGAACCAAATGTATCAATCATTACATCTAATACTCGTGCACTTCTACCAATTATAAATAATTGATGAAATTCATCAGAACATGCATATAAAAAACAAATTAGTAAAGAATATATTATGAGTTTTTTATTTATTGAATAATCTTTTACTACTAAAAATGATAATATACCTAAAATAAAATATAATGTATAATGTGCAAGTTTTCTAATAGGATATGTATATTTTTCTATTATTTCATTTTCTTTTTCTTTAGTAATGTTTTCATTAAATATTTTATATATTTTAACAACTGTTCTATCAATAAAACCATCACTAACTTTAGAACTATCTACATCTTTTTGATTAGAAAAAGAAAATATTAGTGCCATCCATAATACTAAAAAACAAATCTTTACTACTTTCATAATTAATCCTCATTTTCTTTATTTTCTTCTTTTGTTATATCGCCAGATAATTTTAATGCACATAACAAAAATGTTAATATAAATAATAATATCATAATAACAAAAAATAGCATATAATTCACTCCTTAAATAAATCTTTACTTATTATATTCAAAAGTGAATAGATTATACTATTTTTCGTACTACTTATTCTGACAAAATATGACAAACTATTTTAATATTTCATTTATTTTTGATTTTGCAGAAACAATTGTTTCATCAGCTGGATACATTACCCAACCTTTCATACTATTTAAATGAATTAAATCTTGTGCATCTGTTCCATCAACAGATTGATTATCAAAACTCCAGTTTGCTCCATTAATAGTATCTTTCATAATCTGTTCTATTATTTCTCTTGGAAGTGTTGTTTCATATAAATCGCTTAATGAATCTAGTATATTCGTATAATTTGTAAGAGTATTAACACTCTTTAGTTTTTCAAATATATCAACTATAATTGCTTGACAATTTTTTTGCCTTTGTCTATCTCTACCAGCAAATGCATTTCTTTCTCTAGCAACAGTTAATGCTTCTACACCATTTAAATGTTGACATCCCTTTTTAATATATAATTTTTTACCTTTAGAATCATCATATGAATTTAATATAGTTGCATGAGTAGTTGTATAACTCTCATCAGAACAATATTCAATTCCACCAACAGCATCAACCATTCCTACTAAACTATTTGTATTAATTTTTAAGTAATAATCCATATTAATGCCAAAATAGCTCTCAATTGACTTAGCCCTTGTATTAATATCATTAACTCCAATAAAACTTAAGTTATCTCTAATACCATTTGTTCCATATACAGGAAGATAATAATCTCTTGGAACACTTGTCAAAAGTATTTTATGAGTATTCATATTAACAGTAACAATCATATTAAAATCACTTAAATTAGCAAAATCTGTTCCACTAATATAAATATTAAATTTTTCTTTATTATTAGATGTTGATTTGCTTACTTTATTTTTAATTTTAATATTAAACTGATATACAATTTTATAATTATCTCTCTTTAAATCTTTATTATTATCAAATAATATTTCATAACTTGAATTACTTAATAACGCAAAACTTGCTTGTTTATTCGCAATCATAGTAAATAAAGTTGTTACATCACTTGCAAGTGTTATGTTACTACTAGTATATTTCTTTAAATAATTTACTGCACTTTCAATATTAGAATCATTATTAACATAATAAACCGTATCTTTAATATCATTTCTGTTACTAGCAGTATTATCCTTATAAGTTACAACATAATATGTTATTGTATTTTCAGTCTTAGTATTATCAAATGCCTTGTCTAAGAAAGTATTACCAGTATATAAGTAATATGACAAAACACCACATCCAATAATTGATAAAGATGATAATACAATACCAATTATTTTAGTTACTTTAAATTTTAAATTAGTAAGTAAAATACATAATAATTCATAAATAGTTAAAGAAACTGTTATAATCATCATATATTTTTTAGGAATTATATTTAACTTTAATAATAAAACTAAAAATAATGTAATAAATATTAAGTTTAATATATTAATTATATTAAGTTTATTAAACTTTTTTTCTTTTTTCATAATCTCTCTCCTATACTTTTATTTATTATAACACACTAAAATAATTATATAAAATATAGATATTAATTATTTACAAAAAGGTGTAAAGAAAAAAGTACTAAATATAGTACTATAAATTAATATCAAAAGCATAATCATAACTTATATTTTTATAAAACTTTGTTTTTATAAATGCAGTTTCATTATGAGAAAACTCTACTATTTTTTGTGAATTAAAATTTTTAAAATACTCATTAACTTTTTTTATAACATTTATTTCTTCATCGTTAAATATACTATAATCTATTTTTTCTTTAGAACTATATATAATACTAACAAAATCATTTTTGAACTTAGAATCACAATCTAATACTTTACTAGATACAAAGTTATCTAATATTTTCTCATAATCATCAGGTACTGGTCCGTAGTTTAATTTAGAATATACAAGACCAGTTATTGAAGCACCATTTTCTTTATAACATAAAAAATCACAATAAAACATTTCTTTTAGTAATTTAGTTTTATTTATGGAATTTTTGCATAATATTAAAATTAAATTTTTTAATTTTTCAAAAGATAATTTTGTATAACCATTATATTCACTTAGTGTTAAATCTTCAGAATTCTTTATATTAGGTCCAATACCTTTTTTTACTTTACTAATTATAGTATTATATTCTTTATCATCAAATCTGTTTTTATTTGAATCAATTAAATAAATTATTATATCCGGATTATCAATTAGTGTTTTAATTGTTATTAAATAAATATCATTAGGAATTGATTTAGAATTTTCATAACTTACTAAAGTTTTTTTGGCACATCCTATTATTTTTGCAAATTGTTCTTGACTTAAAGAATATTTTTTTCTTAGTTTAATAATATCTTCTGCACAAATTCCTATTATATTATTGTACTTTTTTATTGCTTCCTTTGATGCCTCATTATCAAGATAAGCATCAAAAACAAGTTTATTACACTTTCTACAAAATCTTCTTTCTTTTTCAAAAATAACTTTTTCACCTTTTATATTATACACATGCTTATAATTTTTAACATAAGTATCAGATGAACCGCAATTATCACATTTAAACATAATATTACCTCCTATAACTTTTATGAAAAGACAAACAAACTGTTTCCTCACCAAAATTTCCAATTTCAATTTTTAATTTTATATATGCTATATTTTCATTTATTTTTTTCTTAAAAATCAATGCTCCACTACCATAATAATAAGGTCTAGGATCTGGATAATAGAAATAATTATTTAATTTTAATATTTCATTCCAAGCTTCATCCTCTGTTAAACCAAGTTCAGCTAAATCAGAAATATAATCAGTTCCATCATTTCTTATAGCAAACCTTCTTTTATTTTTTATTATAAGTTTTTTCATTTTTGATAATAACATTATCTGTTCTTGATTCATAGTTGTACCTCCAGTTGTTGTATCTATGGTAACATATGTTACCAAGTAAATCAATAAAAAATAAAAAAAATTTATTTTTTATTTTTAGTTATAACAATTTTATTTCTTGGTTTTGTAATAATTTTTTCTTTTATTACTTTTTCATTAGTAATATTATTATTTTCATCTATTATAATTTCTTTTGTTATTTTCTTTTTACCATTCTTTCCCTTTTGAATAATTGATCCTTTTTTTCTAAAAAAGCTATATTTATACTTAGTTTTATATTTTATTTTTTTATTAAACGTCTTTTCTATTTTAAATAAACAACTTCCATCACTAGTATTTGCTTTTGAATTATAATTATATGCCTTTTCATTTGTACATCCAAATATTTTATCAACACATTTTCCATTATCAACATTAGCATTTGGATCATAATTATAAGCATCTTTATTTGTACAACCATAAACTTTCTTGATGCAGCTTCCATCATCTACATTGGCTCTTAAATTGTAATTTATTGAATTAGAATCTGTACAACCATATATATTATTTACTGAATTAGATGTTGAATTTGAACTACTTCCATTATTATGACAATGATACTCACCATTACTTAAACCCCATTTAGCACAATTTGTTCTACAATAGTGACAACCTCTAGAATCTGTTCTTCCAGGATGAGCATAAACATCTTTAATGTTTAATAAACTAATAAATACTACTAAAATTAAAATACCATACTTCTTCATAACTTCTCTCCTACTAATATAAAATAAAAAAGGACATGCATAAACTTTTATAAAGTCTATACAAGCCCTTCATTTAATTAAATTATAACAATATAGATAAATATAATCAATATTTTTTTCTATTTTTTATAACTTTAATAATTAACATACTAATTAAACTACCTACACTATCAATAAATACATCTAATACTTGTGCAGTCCTACCATATACAAATAATTGATGTGTTTCATCTAATGATGCATATATTATGCATATAACCATTGATAAAAGTAATTTATGATTTACTTTAGTGCAAGAAAATATACTATAAACAAATATTCCAAGTAAGAAATAAATACTAAAATGAGCAAGTTTCCTAATTGGATAATTTAATTTAGTAATAACTTTTTCTTCATCTACTTCTTTATTAGTAACTTTTTCATATACTCTTACTGAATACCTAATTAAGTTTTTACTAGTACTATTAGATTCCATAGTATTCTTACTAGAAAAACAAAATATAGTTATCATACATAATAATGCTAATAAAATATATATTATTTTTTTTTCATTTTTATCACCTAACTTGCATAGACAATATATCACAATTATATATTAAGGTCAAACAATTTCTTAAGTTAATTAATAAAAGAATCAAGTTATTTTTTAGCTTGATTAATCCCTTGAAAATAAATCTCTTGTATATATTTTATCTTTAACATCATCTAATATGTTATCATTTCTATTAACTAATATAACATCAGATATATTTTTAAATTCATCTAAATCTTTTATAACTCTACTATTAAAGAAATTATCTTCTTTTAGTGTTGGTTCATAAACTACTACTTCTATACCTTTAGCTTTAATTCTTTTCATAACACCTTGAATAGCACTTGCTCTAAAATTATCTGAACCACTTTTCATTGTTAATCTATATATACCAACAATTTTAGGATTCTTCTTTATAATTTCATCTGCAATATGATCTTTTCTTGTTTTATTACTTTCAACTATCGCACTTATTAAATTTTCTGGTACATCTTTATAATTAGCTTTTAACTGTTTTGAGTCCTTTGGTAAACAATAACCCCCATATCCAAAGCTTGGATTATTATAATGGTTACCTATTCTAGGATCTAAACATACACCATCTATTATATCTTTTGTATTTAATCCTTTTAATTCTGCATAAGTATCAAGTTCATTAAAATATGCTACTCTAAGTGCTAAATATGTATTAGCAAATAATTTAACTGCTTCTGCTTCAGTAGAATTCATATATTTAACTACTACATCATCTTTTAAACATGCACTTTTTAATAATCCAGCAAATTCTTTTGCTCTATCACTTTTTTCACCAACAATTATTCTAGATGGATATAAATTATCATATAATGCTTTACCCTCTCTTAAAAATTCAGGACTAAACATAATATTATCAATATTATATTTTTCTTTCATATTATTTATAAATCCAACTGGTATTGTACTTTTAACAACCATAACAATATTGTCATCATTCATAGAAATAACTTTTTGGATTATATCTTCCACTGATGATGTATCAAAAAAATTTTTTTCTTCATCATAATTAGTTGGTGTACTAATTATAACAAATCTAGCGCCTTCAAAAGCTTCTTTATAATCTAAAGTAGCTTTTAAATTTAACTTCTTTTCCTTAAAATATTTTTCAATATATTCATCTTGAATAGGAATTATCCTATTATTTATCATCTCTACTTTTTCAGGTATAACATCAAGTGCTACCACCTCATTATTTTGACTAAGTAATGTGGCTAAAGATAAACCAACATAACCTGTCCCTGCTACTGCTATTTTCATTATTTAACCTCTTTTCTTAATTTATTTCTAACTTTATTTACTGATTCTATTATTAATTTATCCTTTAAAATATATAAAATTATAAAGTAAGCAAAACATGAAACCATAACTTGTAAAATGATTGATAAAAAGTTATCATTTATAAAATGACCAACAGTTATACTACATATAAACATAATTAATGATGCAATTACATATTTATAAGATAATTTTACAACACCAATAAATTTTATTTCTTTTCTTATTAAAATAAATTGTGTTGTCGTTACCGCAAGTTCTGCAATTACTGTTGCTATAGAAGCACCAATACTTGCAAAATGTTTAATTAATATTAAATTTAATATAAAATTTACAATAGCGCCTATTACAACAGATAATGTATATTGATTTTGTTTTCTTGTTGGTAATAAATATTGAGTTCCTGTTACATTACTTAATCCTATTAGAACTATTATCGGGCTAATTACACATAATAAAGGAACAACTTTATCATAACCTTTACCATAAAATAAAGGTACAAAACTACTTGATACGCTTATAATTCCAAACATTAACGGAAATGCCAATAATAATATAAAAGAAAATGATTTATTCATATATTCTCTTACCTTTTTATGATTACCACTCGCAAATGTTGCTGCTATTCTTGGCATCATAACTGTACCTAAAGATGTTGCAATTGTCATTAATAATTTTATCATTTTTTGTGCTTGCTCATAATACCCAACTTCTGCTTTATTTGAAACAATAACACCTATCATAGTTTTATCTAGAACAGTATATATTTGAGTTGCAACCTGTGGTATAAATAACATTATTGTAGGTTTAATATGTCTAAATAAATTTAATTCTTTTATTTTAACCATTTGAACAAATCTAGGTAAATACATCCATAAAGATAAATTACCTAAAAAAGTTGAAAGTACATAAATAATAAAATATTTATTTAAATCTGTTGATTCTTTGACAAATACAAATATACAAATAACACTTATTAACTTTACAATTGTATTTCGCATTACTGTCTTTTTAAATTCTTCTAATCCTTGAAAATACCAACTGATATCAATTGCATTAGCAATTATTTCTAGAATTAAAATTTTATAATAAATATTATATTGTCCTTTTGAACAAAAAGTTATATAAAATATAAATAATGATATTCCAAGTGTTATGCACCTCATAAAAAATATTTCAAAAAATATTTTACTTCTTTTTTTAATATCATTTTGAACATATGCTATTTCTCTTTGGCCATACATTGCAACACCAAGTGAACCAAAGAGAATAAAATATGTTGTTATAGAAATTGTAAAACTATATATTCCGATATTTTCTGCTCCTAATACTCTAGATAGGTATGGAGTTGTTATTAAAGGAATAATAATTGTTAATATTTGATATAATAAATTATATATATAATTTTTTGTAACACTATTTTTTTTCATACGATTATATCACCTCATTAAATTTTTATAATCTTATTTAAATATGGAATTTTCATAATTAACCATGAAAAAATAGCACTAATCATAAAGACAATAAATGCAATAATAATATTTAAACCATCATATTTCATTAGTCCAAGGCTTCTAAATATTCTTATAAATATTGGATGAACAATATAAATTCCCATTGTTAATGAACATAGTTTTGATATAAAATTATTCTTAATATTAAATCTTCTAATTAAATTAAATATTAAAAATGTTGTAATTATTATTATTAAACTATCATAAAAATTATCAACATGCATATCAGAATATAATAAATACCCAAAAAAATATTCATATAATACTGTTATTATACACATAATTATTGTTATTAAGGTTAATTGTGGTGTATCTATATTTCTAACTGGATCAACTTTTTTTATTAACCCCCCAATAAAGAAATAAAATAACCATGTCCATATTCTAAATGTATGGCACAAATTATTTCTTATTATACCATAGCCAAATTGATTACTTAAAATATTAAAAAAATCTATACAAACCAACATTGCCATCAAAATAATAGTAATATATTTATATGCTTTCTTTGTATTGAATAATTTCTGAAATAAAGGCAAAAATAAATAAATTATTATTAACGCACCTAAAAACCAAAAATGAAAAAAGAATCCATCCTGTAAAAAATTTTTTAACATATTGTAAAATATATTAGCTTGCTCTTTTTTTATAAAAACCTCTGCAATAAAAACTGGAATATTCCACATAAAACATACAAATAGAATATTAAAAATTTTCTTAAAAGCGTATTTGTATCCCTTTATTTTATCTAATTGTAAATATCCATTAATCATAAAAAACAATGGAACAGCAAACACGCCAATAAAGTAAGCTAATGACGCAATATTTCTTTCATTTGTTTCAATACCAATATTGATAGTATGTAAAAAAATAACTAATATTGCAGACATTATTTTGCAGATATCAATCCAATACTCTTTTTTTACCATTAACTCACTTCTTTCATTACTTGTTACTTTCATAAATATTCATTGCAGATTTAATTACATCATCCATATCATAATATTTATATTCTGCAAGTCTTCCACCAAAAATCACATTTTTTTCTTGTGTTGCGAGTTTTCTATACTCCTCCGCAAGTTTATTATTTTTTTCATCATTAACAGTATAATATTTTTCCATACCCTTTTTGTAATCAGCAGGATATTCATATGTTATAACTGTTTTTTCTTGAGTACCATACTCAAAATGTTTATGTTCTATCACTCTTGTATATTCTACTTCATGACCAGTATAATTTACAACAGCATTTCCTTGATAGTTCTCGCAATCAAGAATTTTTTCTTCAAATCTTAAACTTCTCCAATCAAGTTCACCTAGCTTATAATTGAAATATTCATCTATTGGACCTGTATATACTATCTTTTCTGCTATAGATTTATAATATTCAACATCATCAAAGAAATTAGTATTTAATTTTACTTCTATTCCTTCTAACATTTTTTCTACTAATTTAGTATATCCTCCAATTGGTATACCTTGATATTTATCATTAAAATAATTATTGTCATATATTAACCTTACTGGTAATCTCTTAATAATAAATGCTGGTAAATCTTTACAGTCTCTATTCCATTGTTTTTCTGTATATCCTTTTATTAATTTTTCATATATTGTTCTACCAACTAAACTTATTGCTTGTTCTTCTAAATTTGATGGTTCTTTACCTTCCATTTCTTTTCTTTCATCATTTATATGTCTTAATGCATCTTCTGGTGTAAATACATCATTCCATATTTTTGAAAAAGTATTCATATTAAAAGGCATATTATATATTTCATTACCTATTCTTGCTACTGGTGAATTTGTATATCTATTGAATTCAACAAATGAATTAACATAATCCCATACATCTTTATAATCTGTATGAAATATGTGTGCACCATATTTATGAACATTTATTCCTTCGATATTTTCTGTATAAATGTTACCCGCTATATGTTCTCTCTTATCTATAACTAAAACTTTCTTACCTGCTTTATTTGCTAAATTTGAAAATGTAGAACCGAATAATCCTGACCCTACTATTAAATAATCATATTTCATATTTCATTCTCCTTTTTACTCTAAATAAATAACACATATTAAATGCTATTAAAAGCATCATAAATGGCGTATATTGAAAAGCTGTAGTAAAATATAACAAAATTTGTAAAGTACCTATTGAAAAATATAAGTTATTTTTTAATTTATACGACTTAAATATCATCAAAACCATTGTCCCCAAATAAATAATGCTTAAATATAAACCTCCTTGAATTAAAACTATCAAAAAGGAGTTTGATAATCCTGTATTGTATAATCTAAAACTGCTCATATTTGATACAGCAATTCGATTATTCATGTAACCATCACCAAACAAGGGATTATTTTTAAAAGAAATTAAGGCAACTCTTGCATCATCTTCTCTAATTTTATAAGAACGAGTTTCAGTTTTATCGTTAATTAAAGTGATGGAAACAAAAATTCCTAAAATTAATATAATCGGTATTATCAATATTTTGCTTTTTCGTTGATTTATTTTAACATATTTATAAAAATTCATCATTATAAATATTACTATACCTGTAATCGATAAAGTTGTACATAATGTAATAAAGTAAATTATACTCTTTTTATTTATTATTTTTTTATTTTCAAACATAGTAAAAACATATGCACAAATCAAATGCAAAGAATATTGTGGTCCCTCTACAAAAATACCGGTATTTCTTAAAAATGTTTTTTGAAAAAACACAGTAGTTTGAGTATCAAAATGAAGGTAAAAATAACCACTTATTTTTCGTATACTCCCCCAATTTATTGTAAGAAAAGTATTAGGCTTTATGAGATGTAAGCAACTACCAATTAGATAAAAAAACAATGAACATATTGCTAAAATATATACAATATTTGAATATTTTTTTAAAAAGCAACCCATTTCATCAGAACTATTAAGTGAAAAATAAAGAATTAGTAATGGAAGAATAATTATAAAATTCTTAATAAATGATATATAATTATCACTTACATTTAAAAATAAATATATAAAAAAATAAAATAATAATAAAATTATCTGTATAATTGTTCTTGTTTGAAATTTCAAATTACTTTTAAAAATAATTAAAATTAATAGACAAAAAATAATTAAAATATTAACATAGTCCATTATATTACCACTAACATTATGTTCAAAAACAGTCCTACAGGTTAAAATCAATGCAAAACATAACAAGTATTCAAATAAAGATATTATTTTATTTATTTTCATTATTATTTGATCTCCTAATAATATTTTTTAATTGAATCTTTAATTTTTTTAAAATATTTTTAAATTTATTTTCCGTAAATAGCATTGAATTTAAATATTTTACACGCTTACCCTCTTTTTCTACCCAAACATTTAACAAAAACTCAGACATAAATCCATAAATTCGCTGTTCTTGTTTTGTATAGCCTTCTAAATCAACCATTTTTTCATATTTTTCTAAAAGTTCAAATAACCATGAGCAATAATTTTTAAAATCAACTTTTTTCATTACCATCATGTTGCAAAAACTTGCTGAACGTGAATGCATTACCTTTTCAAAGTAATCATAATAATCTGGATAATCTTTTCTTATTAATTCTTCTAACGATATTAAGTCTTTTTCTCTTCCACTTATACTATTTGCAAAATAACCCCAAACATCTGGTTTTTCTTTGACTTTATATGGTAATATAACATCATATTTTTGCATAATTTCTTCTAATTTATTAGTGGAATATATTTTTGATTTAAGACCATCAACAAAAAACCTTCTATAATGACAAATTCCGATATAGTCTGGCAAATCATAATTTTTCCATAACCAATATATAGCAGTTAATTCACAATAATTTGCATTTTTATTTGCAATATTTTCACCAATCGAATCACATAATATCGTTTTTGAATTTTCTTTTCCATATTTTCCAACACCAATAATTTTATAATTTTCTGGAACTTTTAAAAACAACTTACGGTGTGTTATTACAAACATTTCTATTTTTTTCATAATATATTCTCCTATCTTACTAAACTTGTATTAATATCATAATATTTACTTTTGAATATTTTTTGTTTAAATTTTATTGCCATGGCATGTATTTTTTTTAAAGTACTCTTTTGATATTTTGCCCATTTATTTGCATATGTATCAAATTCATTTATATTAAATAAATCATATAACAATTTTAATTGACGTATATGCAAATCATGATATGCTGGACTTGCTATGGTTCCTTTTAAATCATAATCAGACCAAAATCCTCTATCATATTTTATCAATGTCTTAGACAGAGTTTCAATTGTTTTATCTAAAATTTTTTTATATTTTTTTTCATTGGAAACTAAAGTAAAATCATATAAACCAAAAATAGAAAATATCCAACCATTCAAAACAGTCAAATTATATTCAGAAACATATTCTTGAAAATATATATTATCCCCATCATAAATTGCAGTACCACCATCATAGGTTGGTTTTATCATAAAATCAATTGCCCTTTTTGCCAAATTGAAATATTTATCATCTTTCGTAGAAACAAATGCTCTGAGTAAAATTGAAACACCCTCACTTTGACACATAGATGATTGTGTTTCGTGTGCTTCGTCATTGAGTTTTTTCATACAATCCCACATACCATTTTCATCAATATTATTAACCGCCCAATCAACAATTTTCATAAATTCCAAATAATATTTATTATCCTTTGTTGATAGAAATAAATCATATAAACCTAAACCATATTGAAATATAGAAATTGGAAAATATGCTTCTACATTTGCTATTGTCGTATTTAAAGGTATTCCATTTTCATCCAAAAAAGTAGCATCAGATACCTTATTTGTTAAATCATTATAATATCCTTTTATTTCATTTTTAGAATACAATCTACCAACATCTTGCTTTACATGAAATGAACTTTTACCAGTAAACATTTTAACCCATCTTTTCATCAATTTAAATATTTTCATTTATATCCTCCAACAAATCTTTCTTGAAATTTAAAAGTATATTATTTATATCATATTTTTTTGAAAGCTCTTTTGATGATTTTTTATACCTTTCTATGCAATCACTTTCAATTAACTTAACTGTTTTATTATACATATCATTATAATTTTTATATTCAAATATGATACCATTTTCACCATCATTTATATACTCTTTTGCATATTTCCAATTTGATGCAATAACTGCTAAACCAGCAATATAACAATCAATCAATGCGCCAGGTAAGCATTCTCCTGGATATTCTGTAGGAAATATAAATATATCATATTGCGATAAAATTTCATATTCAATTTTATTATTTGGCTTTATTTCGCCATGATATATTATTTTATTATTAAATTTTTTCTTTATTTCTGATAAATAATCTTCTTTACATTGACCATATATATCTAAAGTACATTCTATATTTTCCTTATTCAATCTACTAACAAGTTTAATGGCCTCTTCTATGCCTTTTTGTTTAATAACTCTACCATAATATACAAATTTAATATATTTTGTTTTTTTATACTTGTTTTCAAATTTATTCATTTTTCTAAAATTATTCAAAATAGAAACATTATTTATATTTAACTTTTCCAAATTTTTCTTTAAAATATCTGCTTCTACATAAATATGTGTTAGTCTACTATAAGAATTTATATTCCATTTTTTTTCTTCTATATTTCTAGATAAAGACCCACCTATTACAAAATAATATATTTTTTTTCTAAGTTTTATTTTATCATAGAAATTTAAAACAATATGTGCACCATTATCTGCCGACGAAATTATAATCTCATCACACCAAATTGTATAAATAATAATCAAAACAACTAACTTAAATATGTGTTTTTTCCAATTATCAGTATCAATTGTTTTTAACTTTATTTCCTTTATTTCTGATAAATAATTTCTTAAAAGTCTACATTTAATTGTTTCACCATCAAGCCTATTTCTATTATCTGCTGTTGTTGCTATATATAATATTTTTTTCATACAATACTCCAAGCCTACTTTCTTATATATATTCTTTTCTTTACAGCATTAAATGCGTATCCTATAAAGCAATAACATGCCTTCCATAATGGTAATTTTTCTATTTTTCTATACCAATACCAATTAGTTTTTACTGCTTTAAATTTATTACTTGATAATGAATTTTTAACAACTCTATAGTATGATAAATTTTCTGGGACCTCATAGCAATCAAATCCATTTTTTAGAAGTTGACACCAAGTTGCTGCATCTTGTCTTCTTCTAATATTGGGCATCTTTAATAATTCTTTACCTGTTAATTTAGTATCAACCATAACACCTACGGTTTGAATTATTGTATTTCTTAAAAATAAATTATAATTTACTTTTTTTGGTATTTTAACAATTTTATTTAAACTTTTTCCACTTTCATCTATTTTTTCATAGTCAGTACAAGTAAATGGATAATTATTTTTTAACATAAATTCAACTTGTTTTTCTAGTTTTTCTGATTTCCATAAATCATCTGCATCTAAATACGCAATAAATCTTCCCTTAGACTCCTCTAATGCTTTATTTCTTGCAATTGCCGCTCCACTATTTTTATCTAGTTTAAAATATTTTATTCGATTATCATCTTTTGCGTATTTTTTTATGATTTTTGCTGAATTATCTGGTGAACAATCATCGACTAAAAGCATCTCCCAATCTGTATATGTTTGATTTATTACACATTCTATTGTTTTAGGTAAAAATTTTTCACAATTATATATTGGAGTTATAATTGATACCTTCAAATTTTTTTTCATTTTCTAACCTCTTTTCTAAAAAATAAGATACATTTATACAATGTATCTATTTGTTATTTAGCACCTGTTCTTGAAATAACTGCTTTAATTGTTCTAAAAATACATTTAATATCTAATACTAAACTAGCGTTTTCTGCATAATAATATTCTAATTTTAATCTTTCATCATAATCTGTTGCACTTCTACCATTACAAGCCCACCATCCAGTTATTCCTGGCTTAACTTTTTCATATATTTCATGATTTCCATTATGAGCATCAAGTTCACCTTCAACTAATGGTCTTGGTCCAATTAATGACATATCTCCCCTAAATACATTTATAAATTGTGGTACTTCATCTAAAGATGTCTTTCTTATTATTTTTCCTATTTTTGTTATTCTAGGATCATGTTCCAATTTTTGATTTTTATCCCATTCTTTTTTATATTTAGGATCTTTTAATAACTCTTTTAATACTTCATCTGCATTTGGTACCATTGATCTAAATTTATATATATAAATAAATTTACCATTTTTTCCTATTCTCTTTTGAGTATAAAATATAGATTTAAAATCTCCTGTTACCATATAACATATTTTTATTACTAAAGATATTGGTAATAGCATTATTAACCCTATTAATGAACAAAATATATCAAATGTTCTTTTACATGCTAAAAATAAAGTTTTTCTAACTGAAACTACACTACTCTTTTCCATTACTAATGCTTCTTCCTGCATATTTATTTCTCCCCTTCAATACGAGTGTATATTATATATAAAATATTTGTTTTGTCAAATTTTGTTGAACAAATATTTTTACAAAATAAAAAACATTAAAACTACATATTTTCTATACCAATTTTATCATAAATTAATGCTACAGACAATATAAAATTTTAACATTATACAACTTGTTAACAGTATTTAATTTATATATTTTAATATTAAAAATTATTTATATTTAAAAAAACAGGAATAACTGGATAGTGGGCTTGTAATGGTAGAAGTGCTACAACTTTTACATAATAACTTATTTTATTAATATTTTCTTATACTAATTCATATTCTCTTGAAATTATTCTGTCATCACTACAATATTCAATTACATATTTATTTTCTTTTTTACATATTATTATTCCTACTGTTTTATTATCATCTATACTCTTTATATTTTTATCAATATAATTCATATATTTTTGTATTTGTCCTGTATGATTTGAATTTAGTTCAGTAACCTTTAATTCAACTACTACATAGCATTTATATTTAATATTATAAAGTAATAAATCTATATAATTATATCTATCTCCCATCTTTATTTTATATTCATTATCTATAAAACTAAATCCACTACCTAATTCTTTTAAAAAAGATGATATATCTTCTAATATTAGTTTTTGAAGTATTTTTTCTGATATTTCATTATTCCCACTTGTATTCTTTATTTGAATAGGATTCTTTACTAAATCCGGTACTTTTAATTCTTCTTTGTTTTTCAATTTTTTCTTTGTTTCTTCATCTAATCTTTCATATTCATTAGATTTAATTTTTTTCCTTAATTCTCTTACTGATAAATTTTGTTCTTCTGAAATTTTAATATAGTAATTTATTATATTTTCATCAGTTAATTTTAACAATTCATCATAATGACTCCATGACAATTTTGCCGACACTGTCGGCACTTTTTGTTTATTCATATAATTAAAGTATTTTATAATTTTATATAATGTTCTCACGCTATATTTTATATTTAATTCACTACTCAACCTATCAGAATATTCTTTTATTATTCCTTCTCCATAATGTTTACCAGCTTCAGAAAGTAATTTACCTACATTATAATATGTATTTAAATCACTTCTATTTTTGCTATAGTCTTTTACTCTTTTCGTAATTTCATTATTTATTAATTCTGTTTTTATTTCATTATAATAATTCATTTCTTCCGTCCTTTACACTAATTCATATTCTCTTGCTATTATTCTGTCGTCAGAACAATATTCAATTACATACTTATTTTCTTTTTTGCATATTATTATTCCTATTGTTTTATTTTGATTTATATTTTTTAAATTTTTATCTATATAATTCATATAAAATTCTATTTGTCCTATATGTTCTTTTTTTAGTTCAGATACTTTTAATTCAACTACAACAAAACAATTAAATTCATAGTTAAATAATAATAGATCAATATAATTATATCTATCGTCTATTTTTATTTTATATTCACTTCCAATAAAACAAAATCCATTACCTAGTTCTTTTAAAAATGATTCAATATCTTCTAATATAAATTTTTGAAGTACTTTCTCTGATATTTCATTATTACCACTTGTATTCTTTATTTGAATAGGATTCTTTACTAAATCCGATACTTTTAATTCTTCTTTGTTTTTCAATTTTTTCTTTATTTCTTCATCTAATCTTTCATATTCATTATTTTTAATTCTATGCCTTAATTCTCTTGTTGTTAAAAATAATTTTTCTGCTTGATTTATATAATATTTCATTTCATTAATATTTTTTATTCATAAAAGTTCAATCCAATGTCCCCACGACAAATTTGCAGTCACTGACTGCATTTTTTGAAGTTCATAAAATTTCATCATATAATTTAAACTTCTATAACTATATTTTTTATTTAAGTCTGCAGTTAATTTTTCAGAATATTCTTTAATTATTCCTTCTCCATAATGTTTACCTGCTTCAGCTAATAATTTTCCTACATTATAATACGTAGTTAAATCACTTCTATTTTTGCTATAGTCTTTTACTCTTTTCGTAATTTCATTATTTATTAATTCTGTTTTTATTTCATTATAATAATTCATTTCTTCCGTCCTTTACACTAATTCATATTCTCTTGCTATTATTCTGTCGTCAGAACAATATTCAATTACATACTTATTTTCTTTTTTGCATATTATTATTCCTATTGTTTTATTTTGATTTATATTTTTTAAATTTTTATCTATAT
>ERZ857965.79-NODE-79-length-149452-cov-12.232736_pt1 | contig 149452 bp, 169 predicted proteins | sample MGYA00519758_ERZ857965 | MGnify/ENA primary metagenome ERZ857965 (study PRJEB31778, sample SAMEA3449381) | human gut metagenome | biome: human gut; feature: human-associated habitat; material: faeces | place: United Kingdom | collected 2010/2012 ...
AGTTATGCATTAAATTATAAAACCCCAATCGAATATAGAACTCAATTAGGGTTTAAATAATCGTTTTTTACTGTCTACTTTTTGTTGACAAGTTCAAATCATCCAAAAATTGTTAGTTTTTTTGTCATAATCCTATCAGGTTTAACCCTACTCAAATATTCCTCTTTTCTTAAAACCAATTCTCTAAGTTTACTAATTCCATCAGAGATAACTTTTTCTTCCTCAAAGCTAACCAAATCCCTATCAATAACAAAATTTCTATAAACCGAAGGAGAAACCCCTATAATCTTCTTAAATATCTCAGAAAAATACTCCAAAGAATAAAAACCATTATTAAGCCCAATTCTAAGCAAAGAAAAATCACTATTCTTAATCTCAAACAAACTATTATAAATTCTTACACTATTAACATAATTAGTAATAGAAACCCCAATTTCACGCTTAAAAAGTTTCATAATATAATACCTATTATAAAAAAATTCATCCTCAATATCACTGATACTAACTTTTCTATTAATATCTTTATCAATAAAACAAATAATATCACACACCAGTTTATTAGAAAACATACCCCTCACCTAAAACAATTATATCATAAAACACCACAATTGTTTAAATAAAAACAAAAAAACTACAATATAATCAAAAACAAGAAGGAGATGATATCATGAAATATGCAAGTTGGATGTCAAAAAATGAATTAAAAGATGTCCTAAAAGAAACACAAAATTATCAAAAAGGAATAATACCCTTAATACACGAAAACAATAAAACATATGGAATAGACATAGAAAACACCCTAATAATCGGAGGACCAGGTTCAGGAAAAACACAAAGTATATTATTGCCAACCATAAAAAACATCATAACAAACAATGAATCATTAATAGTAAATGATACCAAAGAAACTATATTAAAAGAAACACAAAAACATTTACAAGAAAAAAATTACAACATAATAGAAATAAACTTTGAAAACAACAATTCCAAAAACAAGTGGAACCCCTTTGATTTACCAACAAAGCTATACAAAGAAAACAAAAAAGACGAATCATTAGAACTAATAAAAGATATAATAACACCAATCTTCCAAGATAAAAAACAAACCGGAGATCCCTTTTGGACAATATCATGTATAGATTTAGCAGTAGGAACAGCCCTATATCTTTTAGAGAATAATAAAAAAGTAACCCTAAAAGAAATATATATGACTGCCCAAACACTAACCAAAGAAACATTAAAAACCCTAGATAAAACAAAAAAAGCATACTACTTTCTAACAGAAATCCTATCTTCGCCATTAGAAACCAAAGGCTCAATCCTAGCAACATTTAACCAAAAAATAACAAATTACATAACAAAAGATATTACTCAAAACATAATATCAACAACAACCTTTGATATAAAAAAAATAAAAACAGAAAAAACAGCATTATTTATAACAAAAAACACCTCAGAAATAAGTAACACATTAACCCAAATTCTAATAACTCAAATCCTCAAAACAATAGAAATATATAACCAAAAAGAAAACAACCTAACACTATTACTAGAAGATTTTGATGAAATAGCACCAATAAAAAACTACTCAAAAATATTAACAAATATTAGAAACTACAACATAAATACCATTCTAACAATAAAAGGATTCGTAACCCTAGAAACCAAATATCAAAAAGAAGATATAGAACTAATAGAAATGTGTATAACCAATCTCATATATTTATATTCAAAAGACCTAAAAACCCTAGAAAAAATATCAAAAATTTGTGGTAATACCTCTAAAGAAGAACAATTAATAACAACTGAAGAATTACAAAGACTAAACAAATTTGAAGCCCTAATCAAACTACCAAGATTAAACGCTATCAAATTAGATTTAACACCAAAAACTAAAAAATAATGAAAAAATATCTATTAAAAGTAAAACCACAAATAGCAATATACACTTTTCTAACATTAATAACAACCATAATAAGCATAATAATCCCAATAATAAATGCTAATCTACTAACAAACTTAACAAAATTCAACATAAAACTAGCATTCACATTCGCACTAATTCTATTACTAATAACAACAATAAAAGCAATACTAGGTAAAATAAGTAATCATTCATCAATGAAAATAAGAGAAAGCTTACTATATAACATAAGACTAGATATGCTAAAACAAATATTCAAAATGAAACAACAAACATTTGATAAAATAACATCAGGACACTTCCAAGAAAGAATAAAAACAGATCCAGAAGCAATAAACAATGTCTTCAGCATAGTACAATATAGCATGTTTTCAATGATAAAAGAATTAGCAATGCTAATCTACGTATTCTTTCTAAATATATACATAGGATTAGTCTTCCTACTAGGACTAATAACAATATATGTATATGAAAAAATAGCTTACAAAAAATATGAACAAATAAATAAAACAATAATGAAAACAGCAGATCAAAACGGAACAATCCTAAACGAAATATTAAAAGGAATAAAAGATATAAAACTCCTAAACATAACAAAAAAATTCACAGATATCGCAGGAAAATCACTAAATCAAAGAACAAAACTAGAAACAAAAGCATCAGATACAAGAGTTCTAATCTACAGTACAACAGAAATAATCGAAGCAATAATAACATTCTCAGTATTAGCAATGGGTATATATCTAATAAAAATAAATTTATTAACTCTAACAGGATTCCTAATAATATTCATGTATAAAACAGATATATTTGGATTAGTACTAAGTTATACATCACTAAAAGAATATCTAGTAAATTACAAAGTATCAAAAGAAAGAATAAAAGAATTATTTAATCAAGAAAAATATCCACTAGAAACATTTGGTACAAAAAACCTAACAAATACAAAAGGAATAATAAAATTCAAAGAAGTAAACTTCTCATACAACAAAAAACCAGTCCTAAAAAACATAAACTTAGAAATAAAAGAAAACCAAAACATAGCACTAGTAGGAAAAAGCGGAAGTGGTAAAAGCACAATATTTAATCTATTAACCAAAAACTATGACAACTATACAGGTACTATCACAATAGATAACATAGATATAAAAGATTTAACCCAAGAATCACTAAGAAACAACATATCAATAATTACACAAAATCCTTATATATTTAACCTAACAATAAAAGAAAATCTAAAACTAATAGATAGAAAAGTAACAGACAAAGAAATAAAAGAAGCATGCAAAAAAGCCCAAATAGACCAGTACATAGAAAGCCTGCCAGAAGGTTATAATACCATCCTAGGTGAAGGAGGAACAACCCTATCCGGAGGACAAAAACAAAGACTAGCCATAGCACGGGCACTTCTAAAACAAAGCAAAATACTACTATTTGACGAAGCAACATCAGCACTAGACAACATAACACAAAAAGAAATACAAGATCAAATCAAAAAAATGTCAAAAGATCATACCATAATAACCATTGCCCATAGACTATCAACAATTCAAAACTCAGATAATATCTATCTAATAGAAAATGGACAAATCCTAGCAGAAGGAAAACACAACCAATTAATAAAAAATAACAAAAATTACGAAAAATTATACAAAAATTAAAGATTATCAAAAAGGAAGACAAAGAATAAGAAAAATAGGCCACTAGGTCTTTTTCTATTGTTAAAACAAAAAAAATATGCTATACTACAAACGATTTAAAAGAGGTGGTATAAATGAATTATGACATAATAGTAGTAGGAGGAGGCCATGCCGGATGCGAAGCAGCCCTAGCATCTGCAAGATTAAATAACAAAACATTATTAATAACAGGAAACATAAAAAACATCGCAGACGCACCATGTAATCCCTCAATCGGAGGACCAGCCAAAGGAATAGTAGTAAGAGAAATAGACGCCCTAGGGGGAGAAATGGCAAAAAACACAGATAAATCTATTCTTCAAATAAAAAAACTAAACACCAGAAAAGGTCCAGCAGTATGGGCTCTGCGTGCTCAAATAGATAAAGAAAAATACCAACAAAACATGATAGAAACCATAAAAAAACAAAAAAATCTAGAAATAAAAGAAACCCTAGTAGAACACTTAATAACAAAAAATAACAAAATACAAGGAGTAATAACAAGAGAAAAAGAAGAAATAAATTCAAAAGCTGTAATCCTAACAACAGGAACCTATCTAAATTCCAATATATTAATCGGAAACACAAAGAAAAAAGAAGGCCCTCATGGCGAAGAAACAGAACTAAACCTAAGTAAAGACCTAGAAAAACTAGGGTTTCCACTAAAAAGACTAAAAACAGGAACCCCACCAAGAATACAAAGAGATACCATAGACTTTACCAAAGCTCAAGAAGAAAAAGGCTCTCCTACTCCCCTAACCTTCTCATTTCAAAACAAAGTAATGTATAATCCAGAAAACCAAGAAAGTTGTTATCTAATCTACACAACAAAAGAAACCCATGAAATAATAAACAAAAACCTAAAACAATCCGCAATGTATGGAGGCTATGCTGAAGGAATCGGACCACGTTACTGCCCTTCAATCGAAGATAAAATAGTAAGATTTAACGATAAAGAAAGACATCAACTATTCCTAGAACCAGAAACAAAAAAATATGACACAATATATGTCCAAGGATTTTCAACAAGCATGCCAAAAGACATCCAAGAACAAATGATAAAATCATTACCAGGACTAGAAAATGCAAAAATATTAAAATACGCTTACGCTATAGAATACGATGCAATAGATCCAAGAACATTAAAAAGAACCCTAGAAACAAAAATAATAGAAAACCTATACACAGCAGGGCAAATAAACGGAACAAGTGGTTACGAAGAAGCAGCATGCCAAGGACTAATCGCTGCCATAAATGCCAGTCAAAAACTAAAAAACAAAAAGCCACTAATTCTAAGAAGAGATGAAGCCTACATAGGAGTCTTAATAGATGACCTAGTAACAAAAGGTATACAAGATCCATACAGATTACTAACATCACGTGCAGAATATCGTCTCTTACTAAGAGATGACAATGCCGATCAAAGACTAACAAAATATGGAATAGAAATAGGACTAGTAACAAAACAAGATCAAACAAAATACCAAGAAAAAGAACAAAACATAAAAAAATTAATGCAAGAACTAAACCAAGAAATAACACCAAAACAAGAAACAAACACTATATTAGAAAACCAACAACTAAACAAAATAACAGACAAAATATCATTACACAATCTACTAAAAAGACCAGAAGTACAAGTAGACAAACTAAAACCATTCCTAAAAGAAAACTATACCCAAGAAGTAAAAGAAGAAGTGGAAATAACAATAAAATACGAAGGATACATAAAAAAAGCCCAAGAAGAAGCAAAAAAACAAGCAGAATACGAAAACATAACTCTAAAAGAAAACATAGATTACTCAAAAATACCAAATCTAGCCCTAGAAGCAAGAGAAAAACTAAACAAAGTAAAACCAACATCCATAGGACAAGCAATGAGAATAAGCGGAGTAAATCCAAGTGATATATCAAGCCTAATGATATATCTAAAAAGAGGTAAACATGAATAAAGAAACATTTAAACAAGAATTAAAAAAATTAAACATAGAATTAACACCAGAACAAGAAACAAACCTAGAAAAATACTATAATTTACTAGTAGAAACAAATCAAACAACAAATCTAACAAGAATAACTAACAAAGAAGAAGTATATCTAAAACACTTCTACGACTCCCTAACAATCACAAAAGTAATAACCCTAACAAATCAAAAAATAATAGATATAGGATCAGGCGCAGGCTTTCCAGGATTAGTACTAAAAATAATTTATAAAGATTTAGACATAACACTCCTAGACTCATCTCAAAAAAGAATAGATTTTCTAAACAAAGTAATAAAAGAACTAAACCTAAAAAAAATAAAAACAGTTCACCAAAGAATTGAAGACTACAAAGAAGAAAGGTTCGATATAGTAACATCAAGAGCAGTAGCAAAAACAAATACTCTCCTAGAACTATCTTGCAATCTAGCAAAAATAAATGGTTACTACATATTCCTAAAAGGAAACATAGAAGAAGAACTAAAAGACTCAAAAAACGCAATAAAAAAATTAAATCTAAAACTAATCCAAACAGAAAAATTCAATCTTCCAATAGAAAATAGCAACAGAACAATAATAAAAATAAAAAAACTAGAAAAAACACCAAAAAAATACCCAAGAAATTTTGCACAAATAAAGAAAAAACCATTGTAAAATTTCTTTTTTTATTGTAAAATGATAACATAGAAGAAGTATAAAAAGAATTGAGGGATAAATATGAACTTAGAAAAAGAAATTTTTGACATATCATTACAAGATATAATTCCAAATAGATTCCAACCAAGAGAAATGTTTGATGACGAAGCATTAAGAGAATTATCACAATCCATAAAAGAACACGGAGTAATTCAACCAATAATAGTAAGAAAAGTTGGAGATAAATACGAAATAATAGCAGGAGAAAGAAGATTTAGAGCATCACAACTAGCAGGAAAACAAACAATACCAGCTCTAGTAAGAGATATAGATGATAAAGAAGCTGCAAAAATAGCTCTATTAGAAAATCTTCAAAGAAGTAATCTTACACCAATCGAAGAAGCAAAAACTTATCAAACAATCCTAAAATTAGACAATATAACACAAGAAGAACTAGCACAAAACCTAGGAAAATCACAATCAACAATAGCAAATAAATTAAGATTACTAACACTAGACGAAGAAGTTCAAACTGCCCTACTAAATTCCCAAATATCAGAAAGGCACGCAAGAAGTCTAATAGGATTAGATTTAGAAAAACAAAGAGAATTACTTCATAAAATAATAAATGAAAAACTAACAGTAAAAGGTTTAGATGAAGAAATAATGAAAATGACAGGAAAACTACCAGAACAAGAAACACCTCAAGTACAAAAGCAAGAAATAATACATCCTGTTAACACACCAACCTTTGCAGAACAACCAAATAATAACCCAGTCATAAAACAACCAACAGAAACACCTCAGGAAAACACAAACGAAAATATAAGCAATCCTCAAGTAACAACAGAAATATCAAATCAAATAGAACAACCAATTATAATACCACAAGAATCACAAAATACTGAACCAATTAAAGAAGCAAATCAAGAACAACCAGTAGAAAATCAAACACCAATAATTAATAATCCAAACACCCAAGAAGTACCAACACCACAACCAGAACATAAAGAAAATATATTTGATAAATTAAGAGTTCAAGAACCAGAAATTCCTATAATAAATAGTGAAACTCAAACTACACCAAACCAAAACTTTAACAATATATATGATCTAAGATTTGCTATAAATAACTTTAGACAAGCAATTCAAAATACAGAAAAATTTGGATTCAAAGTAAAAGCAGATGAATATGATAGTCCTAATAAATATCAAATAGTAATAGAAATAGAAAAGAATAATTAAAGCTCTAAAAAGAGCTTTTTAATATACAAAGAAATACCAAAAATAAAATAATAAAAACTCTTTAAAAAATATAAAAAATTTGATAAAATAGTAATAGCAAAAAGGAATAGGTGGTAACAAAATGGGAAAAGTAATATCATTAATAAATCAAAAAGGTGGAGTAGGAAAAACTACCACAAGTATAAATTTATCAGCATCACTAGCCCTACTAGGTAAAAAAATACTATTAATAGACTTAGATCCTCAATGTAATGCAACAACAGGAATAGGGTTAAACAAAGGAGATATAGAAAAAAGTATCTATAATGTATTTAATGGAACTTCAACAATAGAAGACGCCATAGTAAAAACAAAATATAAAAATTTATATGTCTTACCAGCAAACATCAATCTAGCAGGAATTGATATAGAATTAGAACAAACAGATACACTAGAAACAGTAACAAAATCAGAAAGATTAAAAGAACACATAAATAAAATAAAAGACAGTTATGATTACATTATAATCGATTGTCCCCCAGCATTAGGAATAATAACAACAAATGCTCTAACAGCATCAGATTCAGTAATAATTCCAGTACAATGCGAATTCTTTGCACTAGAAGGAATAACCCAATTACTAAAAGCAATAATGTATACTCAAGCAAATCTAAATCCAAACCTAACAATCGAAGGAGTATTACTAACAATGCTAGATGCAAGAACAAATTTAGGCCTAGAAGTAGTTGAAGAAATAAGAAGCTACTTTAAAGACAAAGTATATAACACAATAATACCAAGATTAATCAGATTAACAGAAGCACCATCACATGGAAAACCAATAGTAGCATACGATCCAAAATCAAGAGGATCAGAAGCGTATCTAAATTTAGCCAAAGAGGTGATAAAAGGAAATGGAACAAACTAAAAGAAGAGCTCTAGGAAGAGGCCTAGAAGAATTATTTAACATTGAAGATATTAACTACGACAAAATGGAAGAAAAAATAATGGAAACTGCAGATGAAGAAGAAATAAAAGAAATTCCAATATCAAAACTAAGAGTAAATCCATATCAACCAAGAAAAACATTTAACGAAGAAGCATTAAAGGAACTAGCAGAATCCATAAAAGAACATGGAGTGATCCAACCAATAATAGTCAAAAAAAGCATAAAAGACTACGAAATAGTTGCGGGAGAAAGAAGATACAGAGCATCAAAATTAGCAGGAAAAGAAACAATACCATGTATCATAAGAAATTTCACTGATGAACAAATGATGGAAATAGCAGTCCTAGAAAACCTTCAAAGAGAAAACTTAAACTCAATTGAAGAAGCAATGGCCTATGAATCATTAATGAAAAATTTAAATCTAACCCAAGACCAAGTAGCAAAAAGAGTTGGAAAAAGCCGTAGTTACATAACAAATATACTAGGTTTATTAAACTTACCAAATGAAGTAAAAGTCCTAGTAAAAGACGGAAAACTAACCCAAAGTCATGCTAGAACCCTATCAAAACTAGAAGATAATAACAAAATAATAGAACTAGCAAACAAAATAATAAACGAAAATCTAAACGTAAGAGACATAGAACAACAAACAAAAAAAGAAACAAAAAAAGAAAAACAACATACAAAACCAAAAAACAAAGAATATGAAATACTAGAAAGAGAACTAGAAAACTATCTAGGAACAAAAGTAAAAGTAAAACAAAAAAAACTAGAAATAAATTACGAAAACGAAAATGATTTAAATAGAATACTAGAAATAATAAACTTTAATAAGTAGGTGAAAAATATGCTAAAAGATTTTTTTAATTTCATAATAGAAAAAGACATCCACTTAATAATAATCTATATTATATTAGGATGGATAGTATATCAAATTATAAAAGGAATAATCTTAAAAAACACAAAAAGATTAAAGAAAAAAAGACAAAAAACTATGCAAAAACTAATACAAAACATAGTGAAATACACAATAATAGTACTAGTCGGAGCAACAATACTAAATATCCTTGGAGTAAACGTAACATCAATAGTTGCAGGTTTAGGAATAGCATCAGTAATCCTAAGTTTAGCATTAAAAGACGTTGCACAAGACATAATCGGAGGACTTTCAATAATTCTAGAAGATCAATTTGATATAGGAGACTTAGTAGAAATAAATGGGTTCACAGGAACAGTCGTAGACCTAGGATTAAAAAGTACAAAATTAAAAAGTTACGAAAACATAATAAAAATAATATCAAACAAAAACATTTCAGAAGTAACAAATTACTCAAAAACTAATCCAAATCTAATAATAGATATACCAATTCCTTATGAAATAGAACAAAAACAAGCAGATAAAATCCTAGAAAAAATAACAAAAAGAATCGAAAAAGATATAACAACCTTAAAAGGAAACGTAGAACTATGGGGATTAAATGAGTTCAAAGACTCCAGTATAAGTTATCGCTTATTTATACCAGTTCAAGTAGAAAAACAATTCGAAACAAAAAGAAAAGTAAATAGAATCATAAAAGAAGAATATGATAAAGAAAACATATCTGTACCATACAATATAATAGAGGTAAAAAATGGATAAAGAATACAAAATAGGAACCAAAGTAATCATGAAAAAACAACATCCATGTGGAACCAACCTATGGGAAGTAATAAGATTAGGTGCAGATATAAAATTAAAATGCATAAATTGTGGAAGATCAGTAATGATTCCAAGAATAGAATTCAACAAAAAATTAAAAAAAATAGTTAAGGAGTAATAACATGGCAAGAAAGAAAAAAACCAAAAAAATAAAATTACATCCAGTAACAAGTTTTATTATATTAATAGGAGCAACTATAATACTAAGTGCAATCCTATCATTATTTAACGTTTCAGCATCTTATGATAGTGTCAATTTAGATACTAATGAATTAGAACAAACAATAGTAACAGTAAAAAATATGCTTACATATGATGGTGTTAAATCAATAATTAGTAATGCTTCAACAAACTTTATAAGTTTCACAACAGTAAGTACCCTAATAATAACCTTAATGGGAATAGCAGTTGCAGAAGAAACAGGACTAATCCAAGTATTTATGAAAAGAAAACTAGCAAAAATAAACCCAAAAATAATAACATTTATCTTATTTTTACTAGCAGTATTATCAAGTATAGTAAACGAAGTAGGATATGCAGTACTAATACCACTAGGAGCCCTATTATTTCTATTTAATGGGAGAAACCCACTTGCAGGTATAATAACAGCATTCGCCGGAGTAGCCTTTGGTTATAGTGTAAGTTTCTTTGTAGGTTCAACAGATATGTCATTAATACCATATACAATGAGTGCAGCTAATCTAATAGATGAGACATTCTATGTAAGAATGACATCTAATCTATACATAATGATATTATCATGTATTATCATATCAATAATAGGAACAATTATAACAGAAAAATATATAGTAAAAAAAGTAGGAAGATATGTATCAAAGAAAAAAGATGATTTAGATCAAACAAAAGAAATAGAATATCTAGACCTTCAATACGAAGAACAAAAGAAAATAAAATCCGAAGTTCAAGAAAAGAAAGGTCTAAGATATGCATTATACGCTGCAATTATAGTAATACTAATCTTCATATACATGATAATACCAGGATTACCATTCTCTGGAGCATTACTAGATAGCACAGAAAAATCATACGCTTACCAATTATTTGGAGATAATTCATATCTAGAAGCAGGATTTACTTATATGCTATCACTATTCTTAATAGTAACAGGAATAGCATATGCTATCGGAGCAAAATCTATAAAAAATGACAAAGAATTATTTCAAAAAGTAACAAACAGACTAAGTAATTTAGGTATATTATTAGTAATGATATTCTTTGCAGCACAATTCATATCAATATTTAAAGAAACAAATATAGGAACAATGATAGTAGTTTGGTTATCAAGTATTTTAAAAGCATTACCACTATCAGGAGTACTTCTAATAATTGTAGCAATCCTAGTAATAGCAATATCAAACATATTTGTACCAAGTACAATGACAAAATGGATGATAATCTCCCCTATTCTAGTTCCAGCTATGATGCAATTAAATATGTCTCCACAATACTCACAATTCATATTTAGAGCTGCAGAATCAATGACAAATGGAATAACTCCATTACTAGCATACTTTGTAGTATATATAGGATATCTAAATATTTATAACAAAGAAGAAAAAAAAGTATATGGAATAAGAGACGGCATCAAACTAATGACACCATATCTAATAGCACTATCAGTTGCATGGATAGCAATAATATTATTATGGTATTTAGTAGGACTACCATTAGGACCTGGAGTATATCCAGCATTATAGCAAGGAGGAAAACACATGAGCTTAAAAGCAGGTATTGTTGGCTTACCAAATGTAGGAAAATCAACACTATTTAATGCCATAACAAAAAAAGATATACTAATAGCAAACTACCCTTTTGCAACAATTGATCCAAATGTAGGAATAGTAAACGTCCCAGATGATAGACTAACAAAACTAGCAGAAATGTATAACCCAAAAGAAATAAAACCAGCAAGTTTTGAATTTGTAGACATCGCAGGAATAGTAAAAGGAGCATCAGAAGGTGAAGGACTAGGAAATAAATTCCTATCACACATAAGAGAAGTTGATGCCATATGCGAAGTAGTAAGATGTTTCGATAACAAAGAAATAACCCATGTCGAGGGAAATATAAATCCCATAAGAGACGTAGAAATAATAAATCTAGAATTAGCACTAGCAGACCTAGAAATAATTTCAAACAGAATAGACAAAATAAAGAAAAAAGCTCAAACAACAAAAGATAAAGAAGCATTAACAGAGCTAACAGCACTAGAAAAATCAAAAGAAGCCCTAGAAAAAAATATTCCACTAAGACTTATTAAGTACGAAGAAGAAGAACTCTTTGCATTAAAATCATTTAATCTCTTAACATTAAAACCACATATCTATCTAGCTAACGTCAGTGAAGAAGAGATAAACGAAGACAACGAATACGTAAAAACACTACAAGAATACGCAGCAAAAGAAAACTCAAAAGTAATAAAAGTCTCAGCAAAAATAGAATCTGAGCTAGCAGAGCTAGAAGACGAAGACAAAAAAGAAATGTTACAAGAACTAGGAATAGAAAAAAGTGGACTAGATAAATTAGTAGAAACAACCTACTCCATACTTGGGCTAAAAACCTATTTTACCGCTGGACCACAAGAAGTAAGAGCATGGACCTACAAAGATGGAATGAATGCCAAAGAATGTGCAGGAATAATCCATACAGATTTTGAAAAAGGATTCATCAAAGCAGAAGTAATAGCATACAACGACCTCATCGAAGCAGGAACAGAACAAAAAGTAAAAGAATTAGGAAAATTTAGACTAGAAGGAAAAGATTACCTAATGCAAGACGGAGATATATGTCATTTTAGATTTAACTTATAAGAACGGAAGTTCTTTTTCTTTTACAAAAAATATGGTAATATTAAACTAAAAGAAAGGATGATCAAAATGAAAGAAAAAATAAAATCAATATTAAAATATTTAAAATGTCTAATAATAATATTTGCATTAATATTCACAACTTGCTCCTGCTTAGAAATCCTATATAACCAATACAAAACAAATTTTCTCCTAAACTATGACAATATAAATATTACAAATCAATATTCCAATTATTTAGAAAATGAATTTAATTACAACAACATTACTATAAAAGAAAAAATTATACCAAATAACAGAATAACACTAAAAGAAAATAATATCTTAACAGCAGAAAAAACAATACAAGAAGCCTATAAAAATAATCAAAGAGGAACAGTTTTATTACTACAACAAATTTATTCAAATAATGATAACATAACAAAAATACTTATAATATTTGAAATATCAGTAATAGTATCACTAGCATACTATTTCGTAACAAAAAGTAAAAAAAATCAAATCAAAAAACTACTAGTAAGTAATTCAATACTAACACTAACATTACTTTTTATAAACGATCAATTCAATAACAGCAACTTTGTAGAAGACGAGCAAATACTGTTTAGTATAACAATAATATCTATACTTGCTTGTATCTTACTAAAATTAAAAGATAAACTAAAAAAACAAAAAACAAACATAGATATAATAGATAAAATATATATAATAGTTATAATACTAAGTCCATTATCATACTTCATAGACTATTATCAACTAACATTACTAATAATATCAATATCATATTTAATTTTATTAATACTAATTGAAATATATAAATACATAAAAAATAAATACCAAGGAGTAAACTATGGAACCAAAACAAGAACTAAAACATCTAAAAAATGAAATATCAAAAATTCACAAAAGAAATAAAAAAGTAGAATTAGACAAAAAACGGGAAGCAAGTACCACCGAAGAATATTTATATGTATCTTAACCTATATAATAGTATTAATATATTCCTACTTAGTTAAAAACTATAACAGCATATACCTAACATCAATAGTACCAGTAATAGGATTTGTCCTATCAACATTATCCCTAAAATATATAAGAAAAATCTGGGAAACAAAACAGACAAAATAAAAACACTAGACAAATATAAAATTTATTGTTATAATACAAAACGAGTATTAAATTACTCCTTGCTTCATAAGAAGCCATAAGACCAAAAGGAGGTGTAAAAGTATGAAAAAGTACGAAATAATGTTTATAGTAAAACCAACATTAGAAGAAGCATCAATCAAAAAAGCATTTGAAGACATGAAAAAAGTACTAACAGATAACAATGCTAATATACTTGAAGAAAAAGAAATGGGACAAAGAGACCTAGCATATGAAATTAAAAAACATAAAACAGGTTATTATTTCCTATTAACAGTAGAAGCTCCAAGAGAAGCAATCAGCGAATTCAATCGTATTGTTAATATTAGCGACACTGTTATCCGTGCTTTAGTAACAAAAATTGAAGATTAAGAGGTAAAGAAATGAATAAAGTATTTTTAATAGGGAGACTAGTAAGAGATCCAGAATTAAGATATACATCTTCAAACATACCAGTTGCAACTTTTTCTCTAGCAGTAAATAGAAATTTTACTGGACAAAACGGTGAAAGAGAAACAGACTTTATTAACATAGTAGTTTGGAGAAAACAAGCAGAAAACTGCAAAAATTATATAAATCAAGGCAGTCAAGTTGCTATAGATGGACGTATTCAAACAAGAAGTTATGATGACCAAAACGGACAAAAAAGATATGTAACAGAAGTAGTAGCAGATAACGTTCAATTTTTAGACACCAAGGCAACAAGAGAACAAAGACAAGAAAATAATAACGTTAATCCATATAACTTTGAAGAACCTAAAAAAGAAACAAACACAAACGATATACCAGATGATCCATTCAAAGATTTTGGAGCAGAAATAAAAATTGAAGAAAATGACTTGCCATTTTAATCTATAAGGAGGAAAAAAACATGGCAGAATTTTATAAAAAAAGAAAAAAAAGATGTTATATGTGTGAAGGAAAAGAAATTAATTATAAAGATGTTGATATCTTAAAAAAGTATATAAACGAAAGAGGCAAAATTCTTCCAAGACGTGTAACAGGAGCATGTGCAAAACACCAAAGATATATAGCTGGAGAAATAAAAAAAGCACGTATCATTGGTTTATTACCATTCGTAAAATAAACAATTTTTGTTTATTTTTTTCTTTACCAAAAAAAATGACATATCACCATTTTTCATGATATAATATTTAAAGAAACAAGGAGGCATATCATGAGTCTAAAAGAATTAAAAAAACAAATATCAAAAGAAATGTTCCTATCAAAAGAAGTATTCCTAATAGCACACAAAGAAATAGACCTAGATGCATTTGCTTCCATGGCCGGATTCTCCCTAATAGCAAAAAAATACAAAAACAAAACATATATAATAATAGATGATAAAAACATTGAACCAGCCACTAAAGAAGCAATGAATAGCATCAAAAACAAATTAAATATAATAACATCAGAAGAAGCTAAAAAACTAATAACAAAAAAATCTATTCTTTACATACTAGATACTAACAAACCAAAACTACTAAGTAACGAAAACATAATAAAAGAATTTAAAACAATAACAGTTATAGATCACCACACCAAAAGTCCAGAAACATTAAAATCAAAAAATCTATATATAGAAGAAAAATCAACATCAACATGTGAAATAGTAGCAAGTTTACTTAATAAGTTTAGAATGAAGGTTCCAAAACAATATGCAACAGTAATGCTCGGAGGAATCGCGCTAGATACAAACAACTTCATGTACAAAATGACTAGAAAATCATTTCTATACTGTTATTACTTATCAACAAAAGGAGCAGACGTAGATGAAGCTCAAAAATACCTAAAACAAGACCTAGAAGAATACGTAAACAGATCAAAAATGGTAGGCAACACTAAAATAGATGGAGAAATAGCTATAGCAATTGGACAAAAAGGAAAAATATATACAAGACAAGAATTAGCAAAAACAGCAGATCTCTTGCTACAATTCAAAGGAATAAAAACATCATTCGCCATAGGATACTTAGAAAAAAACAAAGTAGGAATAAGTGCTAGATCCATAACAAAACTAAATGCTGGAAAACTAATGGAAGAATTTGGAGGGGGAGGAAACAAAACCGAAGCCGCAGCAATAATTGAAAACACAAGTATAAAAAAAATAGAAGAACAAATAAGTGAAAAAATAAGGAGGTAAACTATGAAAGTAATCTTTTTAAAAGATCTTAAAAATCAAGGAAAAAAAGGTGAAATAAAAGAAGTTAAAGATGGTTATGCCAAAAACTTCCTAATCAAAAATGGATATGCCATCAAAGAAACCAAAGAAAGTTTAAAAATACTAGATAGAGAAAACAAACAAGCTAAAGAATTAGATGAAAAAAACAAAAAAGAAGCCAAAGCACTAAAACAAAAATTAGAACAAGAAAAAATAACATTCCAAGTAAAAACAGGAAAAAATGACAAAGTCTTTGGTAGCATTTCATTAAAACAAATAAAAGACAAATTAGATGAAAAATATAAAATAGATAAAAAACAAATAATAATAAACAATCCTATATCATCACTAGGATTTCACGAAGTAGAAATACATTTATACAAAGATATAATAGCAAAAATAAAAATAGAAGTAATAAAGTAGGTGTATAACTTGAAAAAAGAAATACCAAATAATATAGAAGCAGAACAATCAGTATTAGGATCAATGCTATTATCTAAATATGCTTTAGAAAAAGCAGTAGAAACTCTAACAAATGAAAGTTTCTTTTTAGACAAACATGCCAAAATATTCAATGCTTTAAAAAATCTTCAAAACAAAAAAGTTGCAGTAGATATAACAACTCTAACAACAGAACTAAAAGATGAAAACACCATAAATGAAGTCGGAGGAGTAGAATATCTATCAGAAATACTAGATAACACCCCTACTGCAGCAAACATTGATCATTACATAAAAATAGTTGAAGATAAAAGCATTTTAAGAAATCTAATAGAAGAAGCAACAGAAATAGCAACACTAGGTTACACAAACGAATTCTCTATAAACGAAACACTAGACAAAGCCGAAAGTAAAATCCTAAATGTTGTAAAAAATAGAAAATCAAGTGATATAAAACAAATGCCCGAAGTTCTAGCAGAATTCCAAGAAAACCTAGAAAAATTAGCAAACAACAAAGGAAAAATAAGTGGAATGCCTTCAGGATTCTATGACCTAGATAACCTAACAGATGGTTTCCATAAAAATGAATTAGTTATCCTAGCAGCACGTCCAGCCATGGGGAAAACTGCCCTAGCCTTAAATATCGCAACAAATATAGCGCTAAAATCAAAAAAATCAGTAATAATATTTACCCTAGAAATGCGTGCAGAACAGCTAATATCACGTATGATATCATCACTTGGACAAGTAGATGCTAAAAAACTTCAAAACGGTTCATTAGATAGTAAAGATTGGCAAAGAGTAAACGAAGCCATGAGTCAGTTATCAGAAACAAATATATATATAGATGACTCGCCAGGAGTAACAATCGGAGACATAAAAGCAAAATCAAGAAGAATAGCAAGTCAAGACGAAAACCTAGGAATAATCCTAATTGACTACTTAACATTAATCGGTAGCATGGGAAAATACGCCGGAAATAGACAACAAGAAGTATCAGAAATCTCTAGAGCTCTAAAAACCCTAGCGCTAGAATTACAAATCCCTGTAGTTACCCTAGCCCAATTATCAAGAACCCCAGAACTAAGAGAAAACAAAAGACCAGTTCTAAGTGATTTAAGAGAATCTGGGTCAATCGAACAAGATGCCGATATAGTAGCATTCATCTATAGAGATGATTATTACAACGAAAACTCCAAAATAGATGATAATATGAGTAAAACAGAAATAATAGTACGAAAAAACAGAAGTGGTAAAATAGGAACCGCCGAAGTATTATTCAAAAAAAATACCCTATCATTTATGAACTATAAAAATACCGAAGAAAAAAAAGAGGTGAAGCCAGTTGAATAAAGCAAAATATATCTTTCTAACATTATTAGCCTTAGCAATAAGTATAATAACAGTAATTCTTCAAAGCACATCATATGTATACTACGAAGCCCAAAACGTCTACAGAGTATATCTAAACGGTAATTCCCTAGGAATAATTGAAAGCAAAAAAGAACTAGAAAATTACGTCAATAAAAAACAAGAAGCTCTAAAAGAAAAATATAACGTAGACAATGTATATATACCACAAGGACTAAAAATAGTAAAAGAAACAACCTACAACGAAAAAACAGAATCAGTACAAGAAATATATAACAAAATATCAAACGAAGAAGACTTCACCATAAATGGTTACACAGTAACAATAACAGACATGAAAGAATCAGAAAAAGATCAAAAAGGCGATACAAGTACTCAAAAAATAAAAGAATATCTATATATTTTAGATGAAAAAATTCTAAGAGAAGCAGTAAACGAAGTAGTAAAATCATTCGTAAACGACTCCGAATACGAAGACTATCTAAACGAAACCAAAAAAGATCCAAAATCAATCGGAGAATCAATAGAAAATGTTTATATCAAAGAACAAATATCAATAAAAAAAGGTAGAATCCCTGCAAACCAAAAAATATATCAAACAAAACAAGAATTAGCAAAATATTTATTATTTGGTACAAACGACAAAAATAAAACATATAAAGTAAAAGATGGAGATAGTGTAAAATCAATATCAAATCAAAACAAAATGTCTACAGAAGAATTCCTAATAGCAAACCAAGATATAACAGATGAAAATGCCCTACTATACAAAGGACAAGAAGTAGTAATAAGTTATATTAACCCAAGAATAACCATAGTAGAAGAAACTCATTCTGTAAAAAAAGAATCAATAAGATATAAAACAATAGAAAAAACAGATGACAATCTAATGCCAGGACACTATGAAATAATTCAAAAAGGGAAAAAAGGTATAAGTAAAGTAACCAGAAAAATAGAAAAACAAAACGGAAAAATTACAGAAGCTCTAATAGTCTCAAGTGAAGTATTATCTGAACCAATAAACAAAATTGTAAAAACAGGTAGTAGTGTTGATTGGGCTTGGCCAACAGTAAGCAATTACACAATAACAGAACACTTTGGATATGTACTTCGTAGTGATATAGGAGAATCAGCGGCAAGAAGCCATGATGGAATCGATATAGCAGGTCTAGGATGTGGGTCTCCAGTATATGCAGCAAACTCCGGAACAGTAATACAAGCAGGTTGGTATTATGGATATGGAAATTGTATTCAAATAAGCCATGGGAACGGCATAGTTTCAGTATATGGTCACTTAAATAGTGTTTACGTATCAACGGGCCAAACAGTAAAAAAAGGTCAAAGAATCGGAGCAATGGGTAATACAGGATACTCATTTGGATGTCATCTACACTTCCAATTAGAAAAAAATGGCACACTATTCGATCCATTATCACTATATTAAAATGAAAATATCAATATTATCAAGTGGATCAAAAGGTAATTCAACCCTAATAGAAACAAACACAAAAAATATCCTAATAGACGTTGGATTACCTTTATCAAATCTAGAAAAAAGACTAGAAAGAAGTATGCCAAAAATAGATATCCTAATCATAACTCATACTCACTCAGATCACATAAAAGGAATAAAATCACTTTTAAAAAAACAACACCCAACAATATACACACTAGAAAACAACCTAGAAGAAAAAATAGAACAAATCGAGCTAATAACACACGAAAAAACATATGAAAATGAAAACATAACAATAAACCTTTTTGAGCTATCACATGATGTTCCATGTCTAGGAGCATATATAAAAGAAAATGATAATGAACTAATATATATCACAGATACAGGATATATCAAAGAAAAACTACTAAAACAATATCAAAACAAAACAATATATATAATAGAAAGTAATTACGAAGAAGAAATGCTAATGAATGGTTCATATCCATTTTACTTAAAACAAAGAATAAGAAGCGACAAAGGACATATCTCAAACGAAGATACATGTAGATATCTAACAAAACTAGTTGGAAACAAAACAAAATACATATGTCTAGCCCATCTAAGCGAAGAAAACAACAATCCAAATATAGTCAAAGAAAAAGTAACAAACACAATAAACAACCTAGAAAACAACAAACAAAACATTATAATATGTAGTCAAACAGAAAAAAAAGAAATAATATTATGAGGTAAAATATGATAAAAATAATATGTTTAGGAAAAATAAAAGAAGCATATCTCCAAGAAGCAATAAAAGACTATCAAAAAAGAATATCAAAATACACAAAACTAGAAATAATAGAACTAAAAGATGAAAAAGATACCGATCAAAAAACAGCACTACAAAAAGAAACAATAAACATAAAAAAACACATCACAGAAAAAGATAATCTAATACTTCTAGATCCCAAAGGAAAAACTTATACATCTGAAGAGCTATCACAAACAATAAACAAAGAATTAACTTATAATAGCAATATCACTTTCCTAATAGGATCCTCAAATGGTTTTACACAAGAACTTAAAAACAAAATATCAAAAAAAATATCCTTCTCATCACTAACATTCCCTCATGGATTGTTTAGACTAATACTCCTAGAACAAATATATAGAAGCTTCAAAATTCTAAATAACGAAACATACCACAAATAGGGAATAATCCTATTTTTTTAACAAAAAAAGTTATAATAAAACAAGGAGGTAATAAAATGATAACAGAAAAATGGGACAAAATACTAGAAGAAGAATACAAAAAAGAATACTTCATAAAACTATTAAAAACACTTCAAATAGAATACAGAACAAAGACAATATTTCCACCAAAACATGATGTATTTAGAGCAATGAGATTAACAGACTATGACAACATAAAAGTAGTAATATTAGGGCAAGATCCATATCATGGCGAAGGAGAAGCCGAAGGATTATCATTCTCAGTAAGAGATGGAATAAGAAAACCACCATCACTAAAAAATATCTTCAAAGAACTAGAAGACGATTTAGGATACAAAGAGCCACAAAGTGGATCGCTAGTAAAATGGGCAAAAGAAGGAGTACTATTACTAAACTCATTACTAACAGTAGAAAAAGACAAACCCCTATCTCATAAAAAACTAGGATGGGAAAGATTCACAGATGAAATAATAAAAAAAATAAATGAAAAAGAAACCCCAGTAGTATTCATCCTATGGGGAGCCTATGCAAAAAGCAAAAAAAACTACATAACAAATAAAAACCATTACATAATAGAATCAACCCACCCATCACCATTTTCTGCAAGAAACGGCTTCTTTGGTAGTAAACCATTCTCAAAAACAAATAAATTTTTAATATCAAAAAAAATTAGTCCAGTTAACTTCAAACTAGACTAATTTTTAAATATTTCATATTCCTCAAGTTTTCTAATCTTAAAAGATTTATAATCTCCAAACTTAAGAAACCTAAACAACTTATTAAAATATCTTTTAAGAAAAATCTCATTATAATTAAGAACATTAGCATTATAATAATCCTTAAGACCATCCAAATTCTCCTCTAACACATTAAGTTCCTTAACCTTATCTTTAAGTTTAACAATCTTCTTATCCTTAACATACTTATTAATATCAAAACTAACATTAAACAAAGCATTTTCCTTTTCATAGAGAGAAAAATCATCACTATACTCAAACTTCTCCTTAATCTTCTTATCCTTAACATCCTTAAGAAGTTCATTAACAAGCTCAAGTTTCTTATCTAAAACAGCATTAATACTCTCACTAGCAATCTCAATAGAATTATTTATATCCTTAAGTTTAGAATATTTAAAAAATAAATACCCCAAGACAATAACTAATAACAAAAAAATTGTTCCAAAAACATAAATCATAAAATCACCTATCTTCTAAAACATTATAACATAAAAAAAAGAACTTTAAAATAAAATTCTTAAATGACTTTATAGTTAATTTCCTCATCAAAAACAATAAAATCCAAATAAATAGTCAAAAGTAAATACCATTTACCAGTTTTAGGATCACTAATAACAACATGATCACGAGCAGCCTGCTCTACTACACCAGTAAAAATCCTATCACGCCACTCATTAGCATCAGGAAACGTCATATAAAAACTAGCAACTTTTCCCTTATTAAGTCTTAAAATATTCTCAACGTAAGATTGTTCCATAGGAAGATCACTACTTCCGCTAGGATTACTATAATCATTAGCAAAACTATTAGGGTTAAAATAACTATTATTCATTAAATCATCCTCCAATAAAATATATTAATTAAAATAAAAAATATACTAGAAAAAAGAAACAAAAAATTATATAATAAAAAAGGTGATAAAAATGAAAATATCAGTAGGAGTCTCAGTAAGACATGTCCACTTAACAAATGAAGATTATAACTTATTGTTTGATGAACCAATAAAAGAAAAAGTAAAAATAAACCAACCAGGACAGTTTGCCGCAATACAAAAAGTAATACTAAAAAATGGTGAAAGAATCTTAGAAAACGTTCGAATAATTGGGCCACAAAGACCATATACACAAGTAGAAATATCAAGAACAGATGCTTACTACTTAAAACTTAATCCCCCAGTAAGAGCATCCGGAGACCTAAAAGACGCCGAAGAAATAACAATAATAGGCCCAAAAGGAGAAATAACAAGAAAAGCAGCCATAATAGCAGATAGACATATTCACATAACACCAGAACAAAGAAAACAAAAAAAATTAACAAAAGATATATATAACATCAAAATAAATGGAGAAAAAGGTGGAATAATCTATAACGTTCACATAGTAGAAAAAGAAGAATCATATTACGAAATGCATATAGACACAGATGATGCTAATGCTCACAACATAAAACAAAACGATGAAGTAGAGATAATAACAGATTAACTCTACTTTTTTAGTGTAAAGCAAATCAAAAAATATGTTAACATCCAAGAAAATAAATTGACACTAGTAAATATATTATTTAAAATAAAACTAGAAAGGAAGATAGATATGGAAGAAAAAAAGAATAAAAGTACAGGAAAAATAGTAACAATAATAATTTTAATAATCCTATTACTAGGAACATCTGGATACATAGCATATGATAAACTAATAAATAAACCAGAACAAAAAGAAACAAAAGAAGAAACAAAACCAAAACAACAGGAAGAAGACTTAGTAACACAAATAAAATTCAATTTAGAAGACTTTAAATGTGTAGGAACAGAAACATGTGAAAAGAAGATGAAACTTGCATACAACAATAAAAACCATGAATTAAAGCTAATTAAAAAATTGACAGACGATACAAAAAATTACAAAATAGAAGTATATGAAGATAATAAACTAATCGATACATTAGATGGGGGAAGTTCTGAAGATTTTTGGCAAGAAGGAAGACAACCATTAGATAACATAAAAAATATGGATGGATATGTATATGTAATAGATGGGAAATACTTAGGTATAGTATATAGACACGAAGGAGCCAAACCATCATGGTATTTGAAATTCTATAATGGAGATACACCGTCTCAAGAAAAACCAATAATAGTCGCAGCATATGGCACAAGTTTTTACAGTGAATCATATGAAGACGGTAAACAATTATACGTATTATCTGCATTGGAATTCGATGGAACAACTATAAAATATTGGGATATGGATTGTTCAAGTAAACAAAAACCAACTGGAGATGGGAATACCATAGTAGCACAATATAGCCTAAAATTTGATGGGAAAAAAGTAACAAAAACAAAAGGAAAAGTCCTAACAGATGCCCAAGGTGGAGGGCAAGCAGGACCTTGTCACTAAGAACCAATAAAAGTAGAGAAACAAAAATCTCTACTTTTTTCTATCTCTATAATTCTCGATCAAATCAAGTATTTCCTCATCAGGATTATCATACTCATCAAAAGAAATGCCAATCTCATAAAGATCATAATCATTCAAAAGACCAACATCATTCATAAGATAATACAAATATTCACGATTAATACTATCTTCCCTATTCCTCTTTATCATTGCCAACCTCCTTTATAATTGGTTCAGTACCTTTCAAATAATAAAGTACTTTTTTATTTTCATTACTACTCGAAACCACATTACCCGTAACAGGATTAACAAGAACCCCTACTACATTATCAGGAACCTTATACCAAGTAGCTTCCTTTTTCTTAAAATACTTTTCCATACTAGTAATCCAAGAACTTTTATTACCAGAAATCACCTTCTCTGATATATTAGAACTATCATCATAACCAGCCCACGAAGCAAAAACAACCTCCGGAGTATACCCAATAACCCAAGAATCAGTATCAGTACTCCCCGTTTTAATAGCATATTTATGAGTAATACTAGGAATCATACTATAACAAGTTGGATAAGTATAATTGATTAAATTAAAATCATAAGTACTAGTAAGAAGTTCACTCATCATAAAAGTAATATCACTATTAAATATTGGATCTTTGTTCTTTTCCTTATACTCATACAAAACATTACCTTTATTATCAACAACCTTAGAAATAAGATGTGGCTTAACTTTAAAACCACCATTAGCAAGTGCAGAATAAGCTCCAGCAAGTTCCATAATATTAACCTCATAAGTGCCTAAAGCAAGTGATGGAGACTTTTCCATCTTAGAGGTAATTCCCACATCCCTAAGAGTATTATAAAGTTCATCCTCCCCAAGAAACAAATGAGTCTTAACAGCATAAATATTATCAGAATAAGCAATTGCCGCACTAAGGGCTATCTCCTTATTAGCATATATATTTCCATAGTTTTTAGGAGAATAAGTTTTCTTACCATCAAAATAAAAATTAGTTTCCTTACTAAAAAATGTACTACTAGGAGTAAATCCATTCTCAATAGCCCTATAATAAAGAAAAGGTTTCACAGTAGAACCAGGCTGTCTATAAGAATTAAGTACCCTATTAAACTGACTATTTCCATAATTAATTCCTCCAATTAAAGCAATAATCCCACCGTTCTTAGGATTCATCATAACCTTAGACACCTCAACCTTATCATCAACAGCATTCTTCTTTAATCCATCCTCCAAAGCCTTTTGAGCCTCAACATCTAAAGTAGTATAAATTTTAATATTACCAGTATCTAAATAACTATTAGGAATTCCTGATAAAGAATTAAGTTCATTCATAACAGCATCATTATAATATATAAGAGAAGTAAGATCCTTTCCAAAATCATCATTCTTAAAAACAAGCTTTTGATTATAAGCACTAGAACTCTCCTTCTTACTTATATACCCATTATTATACATTCGCTCAAGTACAATTTTTTGTCGTTCCTTGGAAAGATCATAATTATCAACTGGAGAATAATTAGAAGGACTATTAGGAATTCCAGCCAAAATAGCAGCCTCCCCCAAAGACAAATCCTTAACCTCCTTATTAAAATAATATTTAGCAGCATTACTAATCCCATACATCCCATGACCATAATTAATAGTATTTAAATACCCTTCAAGAATCTCATCTTTACTATAATGTGTCTCAAGTTCATAAGTAAGCCACATCTCTTTCCATTTCCTGCTCCAAGACTTCTCAAAATCCAAAAACAAATTCTTAGCATATTGCTGAGTAATAGAAGAAGCCCCCTGCTCTATATCGCCAGAATAAATATTAACCATCAAAGCCTTAGCAATTCTTGGATAATCAAAACCAAAATGCCTATAAAAATTCTTATCTTCCGTACTTATAGTAGCATTAACAATATTCTTATTCATATCCCTTAAAGAAACCCAAGAATCATTGCCATTACCCTGAAAAACAAGCTTAGACTTATTATCATAAACAGAAAAAGCATTAGCACTCCTAATATCAAGCTTAGGAGTTATAAAAGCATATAAAAAACCAATCAAGTTAAAACAAACAAACACAAGCACAAACAAAATAACACACTTAACAGTTATCTTCCACACTTTAACTTTCATAAAAAAGACTCCTTTTCTAAATTTAGTATGAAAAAAATACCAAAAAATATGTGAAATATTAAAAAACTATGCTATAATTACCAAGAAATGGTGATAATATGGGGAAAATAGATATAAAAATAAAAGTAAATAATTATAAAATAAATACCAAAGGAATAAAACAAAACAACATAATAACATGCATAGATAACAACGATAACCAAACAAAAATAAAAATAGATACAGAAAACCTTATTCTAAAAAGAGAAAATAACGACATAATAATAAACATAGACTTTAAAAATAAAAACATAGAATACTACTTAAAAGAACATAATAAAAAAGTAAATACCCCTATTAAAGTAAACAAAATAAGAAAAGAACCCCAAAAAATAAAAATAAATTATATCAACGAAGAAGAATTTACTTTAGAAATAACCTACAAATAACAAAAAAATAACAATAATAAGTTGACTAATTATAACAAACAAGTTATCATTAAATATCGATAGGAGACCTATCTCCAAAAAAAGAGAAGAAACAAACAAATAAAATAACATATAATGAGTTAAGAAAGGGTGTAAATATGGCAAAAAAATTAACAAAAGAAGAATTAGAATTAATGTCATACAACGACATTGCAAATATCTTATTAAAAGAAAAACCAAACCAATCAACCTTAGATATATTTAGTAAAATAGTAGAAATGTTAGAATTATCAAAAAGCGTTTTAGAAAACAAAATAGGAGAATTCTATACAGCACTTACTAACGACAAAAGGTTTATTTTACTAGAAGACGGAAAATGGGATTTAAGAAAAAATCATAAAACAGAAAACCTAACTTTAGAAGAAGATTTAGAAGACTATGAAGAAGAAATAGAAGATTACGAAGACGAAGAACAAGAAGTAGAACCAGAAGAAAACTATAGAGATGAAGCAGAAGATGATATATCTGATGTAACCGAAGAGTACAAGAATTTAGTCATAGTAAATGAATCAGAATTAGAAGAAAACTAGGGTGATAATATGATAGATAGATTAGAAAATATAGAAGAAAAGTATAATGAAATAACCCAAGAACTAACCAAACCAGAAACACTAAATAATGTAAAATTACTAACAGAGCTTTCAAAAAAACAAAGAAGTTTAGAAGAAACAGTAACACTTTATAGAAGGTTAAAAGATATAAATAATCAAATAAACGAAGATACAGAGCTTCTAAAAGATTCAGAATTAAAAGACATAGCAAAAGAAGAATTACAAACACTAGAACTAGAAAAAGAACAAATAAATCAAAAACTAGAAGTATTATTATTGCCAAAAGATGAAAACGATGATAAAAACATTATAATGGAACTAAGAGGAGCAGCCGGAGGAGACGAAGCCAATATCTTTGCCGGAGATCTATTTAGAATGTACCAAAGATATGCAGAAAAACAAAATTGGAAAGTAGAAATAATAAATGCTGAAGAATCATCAAGTGGAGGTTATTCCCAAATAGAATGCTTAATAAAAGGAGACAGTGTTTACTCAAAATTAAAATATGAAAGTGGAGCACACAGGGTTCAAAGAATACCACAAACAGAATCTGGAGGAAGAATCCATACATCAACAGCAACAGTAATAGTAATGCCAGAAGAAGAAAACGTAGAAATAGAAGTAAAACCAGAAGACATAAAAGTAGATGTTTACAGATCAGGAGGAGCCGGAGGACAATCAGTAAATACAACAGATTCCGCAGTAAGAATGACCCATATACCAACAGGAATAGTAGTAACTTGCCAAAACGAAAGAAGTCAATTACAAAACAAAGAAAAAGCTCTACAAATTCTAAAATCAAAAATATACGAAGAACAAAAAAGAAAACAAGAAGAAGAATCTGGAAACCAAAGAAGAAGCAAAATAGGAACCGGAGATAGATCAGAAAAAATAAGAACCTATAACTATCCTCAAAACAGAGTAACAGATCACAGAATAGGCTTAACCCTTAACAAACTAGATAAAATAATCGAAGGAGATCTAGAAGAAATAATAGAAGCCCTAATAAGCGAAGATCAAAAAAGAAAGTTACAAGAAAATGAAGATTAAAGACTTATTAACAACAGAAAAAAAAGAAAACAAAAAACTTGCCCTAGAGCAAGTTTTAAACTTATCAAAACCAGAACTTCTTCTAAATAAAGAAAAAGAACTAACACCAAAAGAATATCAAAAATATAAAAAAATCTTAAAAAAACTAAACAAAGGCTTACCAATCCAGTACATAACACACAAAGCCTATTTCTATAACAAAGAATATTATGTAAACAAAAATACCCTAATTCCAAGACCGGAAACAGAATACCTAGTCGAAGAAACACATAACCTCATAAAAAAACATCTAAAAACTGGAGAAATAAATATACTAGACATAGGAACAGGATCAGGAGTAATAGCAATAACCTTAAAAGAACTAAACAAAAACTATAACATAACAGCAACAGATATATCAAAAAAAACCCTAAAAATAGCAAAAAAAAATGCTAAAAAACACAATCAAGAAATAAACTTCGTAAACACAAACCTATATCAAGGAATAAATAAAAAATTTGATTGCATAATAAGTAACCCCCCATACATAGAAGAAAACTCTAAAAATATAGAAAAAATAGTCAAAGAAAACGAACCAAAACTAGCACTATTTGGAGGAACAGATGGTCTAGATTACTACAAACAAATCATAAAAAACATCAAACAAATAATAAAACAAAACCATATAATAGCCTTCGAAATAGGAGAAAATCAAGGTAATAAACTAAAACAAATAATAAAACAAGAATTACCAAAAGATAAAATAATAATAAAACAAGATTACAATAACCACGATAGATATATTTATGTAATCTCAATAAAAAACCAAAATTGACAAACACCTTAAGATATAGTAAAATTTTCCTATAATAAAGGAAGATGATTTTATGGAAAAAATGAAAGTAGTAAAAATACTAAATAGTAGTACCAATAGTATAATGGGAGTAGTAATAAATGATAAAACCTATATGGAAACAGAAGACCTACCATTCAAACAATTATTACTACATTTAATACAAAAATATGGAAGACCTTTTGAAGACCAATACTTCTCAAAAGATACAAAAACAATAGTAAAAGAAATACCATTTAAAATAACCACAATAACTGATAAAAACTATAAAAAAGTACTAGGAGTAGTAATAAATAATAAAGCCTTCATAGAAACAAAATATCAATCATTCGAAGAACTACTACCTAAAATAATAGAAGCCTATGGAGAACAATTTAAAAATGAATATTATAGTGAAAACAACAAGTGCATAACAATAGAAGAATATAACAATCAAATAACACAACAATTAGAACAAAAAGTTAATAAACAAACAGATATCAAAATAAAAAACACCAAACTTCATCAAGAAAATATAAATCTATGCAGAGAAGAAGTCTTATCAGGAAAACAAATAAGACTAAAACACTCAAAATATACTCTAGGACAAATGACAGCAACCCAAGATGTAGGTAAAAATAGAAGTGGCCAAGAAGACTCAGTAATTATCTTAGAACATCCCAAAAATAAAGATTTCAAATTAATGGCCGTATCAGATGGAGTAGGAGGAGCAGCCTTAGGAGAAATAGCAAGTAACACAATTGCAAAAAACCTTACAATCTGGTTTGAAAATCTAGATCCAAGCATTTATGATGATGTAACAAAAATCCAAAAAGATCTAAAACCACTCCTAAAAAACATCTTAAAAGAAGCTCCAATTCCAGAAGAGTCAAGTGCCACATTAAGTGCAGTAATTATAGGGAAAACTCAAACATTAATAACAAATCTAGGAGATTCTAGAGTATATACAACAAAAAGAAATCAAATAAAACAAGAAACAAAAGACGACTCATACGTACAAGAACTATTTGAACACAACAAAATTCCAAACAAAGAAATAATGAGATTTCACGAAGATAGTAATGTCATAACAAGTGGCATCAACAAACAAGGTCCATTAAAAGAACCAAACTTCACAATAATACCAAACAAAAGTTATGACAGAATAATAGCAACCTCAGATGGAGCAGCAGATCTTATCTCAGAACAAACACTAGAAAAAATAATAAAACACTCAAAACCTCAAGAAATAACAGATAATATCGTAAACTATGCATTAAATAATGATAGTTATCTAGAAGATGCAGTAAATAATCTTCCATTAAGAGAAAAAGTAAAAACAATAGAAACCCTAAAACACACAAACGGAGTATACCATCAACTAATAAAACAAGGAAAAGACAACACCTCAGCAGTATCATTCGCAAAAAAATAATGAATAAAAACAAAGAACAAGTATCATTATCTATATAGGTGATGAAAATGAAAAAACTTGTTCTTTTAATTTTAGCAACATTAATACTAATCGGAGTAATAAATAATTACGAAGAAGACTATTACATAATACCAGATAAATCAATAAGAATAAGAATAATTCCCAATAGCAATAACATAAAAGATCAATATCTAAAAAAACAAGTAAAAACTAACATAGAACTAGAAATAGAAAATGATTTAAAAAGCTCAAAAACAATAGACAACTCCAGAAAAATAATAAAACAAAACCTAAATAAATACAAAAGCACCATAAAAGAAGTCCAAAAACAAGAAAACACAAATCAAAAATATAGTATAGATTATGGTTACCATCACTTTCCAGAAAAAATTTATAAAGGCGTAAAATATCAAGAAGGAAACTATGAATCATTACTAATAACCCTAGGTCAAGGAAAAGGAGACAATTGGTGGTGTGTACTTTTTCCTCCAATATGTTCTCTAGAAACAAATGATCATAATACAAAAAATATAGAATATAGTTTATATGTAAAAGAAATGTTTAATAAGTACATAAAATAACATTTCTTTTTTATTATAATTACCAAAATTTACCAGTAAATCCCATAAAAAAAATAACAAACAAACACACATATTAAAATTACTTTTATCTATTGTATTTACACAAAAATCAACTTTTTCGTTGAAAACAAAAGAAATAAATTGACAAAACAAGACAAAAATGTTACAATAATGCCAATCCAAAAAAAAGAAGGGGGAACTTTTATGGAAAAAAATACCAACAAATTTGATGTAAAAGTAATCTTAGGAAAAGATAACGAATCAGTAAAAAAAGTAGATGTAAACGGAAAAATATACAAAAGAAGAAGAAATGAAACATATCAACATTTCATGGTAAGAATAGCAAAAAAGAAAGGAAATGGAAGACCATTTCTTAAGTATATGCAAACAGGACATTATTATGGCTATACCAAAGAACAATATAAAGAATATGTGTTAGGAGTAAACCCAGCAAATAAAAAACTAAGAAACAAAATTGCTGCAGCAGGAACAGCAGCAGTGTTTGGAGTAGGACTTTTAGCATCACAATTTGCACCAAGCTTAGTAAAAGCAATAAAGGATGATAAAAATTCCTATGCAAAAACAACAACAAGCCAAAGCATTGAAGAAAATAACTCAAAATTAAAGAAAATTTACAATCAGTTAGCAAAAACAGAAAATGGTAAAAAAATAGTAAAACAATTACAAGAAACAGATAAATTTCAAGAAAGTTATAACAAAAAAATAGCAAAATATGCAGATGCAAATGGTAATGTACTATTCCTAAAGGCTAGAGAAGTTTCAGCAGTACAAGATATATCAAATGCTGAAGACACAAGCTTTACTTCATTAGATTATGATGAAACAAGATTTTGTGATTACTTATCAGCAGGTAGACAAACAACAAGAGGTTTATATGTTTCAGAAGAAAGTACTGGAGAAAACACTTTAATCCATGATAAAGATACAAAAAAAGAAATGAAAAATGAAGAAGATTTTGCACTATCTGCAATAAAAGGAAATAAAACAACAGCAGAAATAGATGCTCATTATGATGAATTAATGCAAACAGGACTAACATATACAGCATCTGGTGTAAATACTGCTTACTTAGGAGAAGGATCAAACACAATAATATCTCAAAACGGAGCATCAAGTAGTAAATTAGATGAATTCATAAATAAAGTAAAAACAAGTAATGAAGGTGCTAATAAATTAGATTCTTATGCAAAATCAAAAAATGTAACCAAAACACAAAGAAAACTAATAGATGAAGCTTGGGAAGAAATGGATAAAGAAAATATAAATGTTGATTTAAAATCAAGAGATGCCTTCGATATGACTACAACTGAAAAAGGAAAAAGAGTACATGAAGAAATTATGTCAGTATCTGGAGGCTACATAGTAAAAAGCGCTGGAGAAACATATACATATATAACTTCAAAAGGTGAAACAATAAAAGTTTCAAGAAACCAAGCAGTAAAACAATTTGGAGAGTCTGCAGTTAAAAAGGCCGAAAAGAAAGCAGATCAAGCAGCTGGAATTCCTGAATTAAATAAAAAAGAAGAACAAAAGAAACAAGATTTAGAAAACAAAGCAAATAGTTATGAAAAGGATTATGCTCAAGGTAGAGCAGATGGCCTAGCCGGAAGAGGAAAAGCAAAAAATACAGCAGGATATAATGCCGGGTATGCAAATGGTCAAAAACAAAGACAAGCAGAGAGCGAACCAGATGAAATAATTAAAGAGCAAACAGAAACCGAAATAAAATATGATAAAGAACCAGCACAAAATTCTGAACCTACACAAAAAAGTACACAACCAACACAAAGTACACAAACCACACAACCAACAAGACAAAAAGTAGAAAAAGTAGAAACATATGAATCACAACCAGAAAATGAAGTATCTGTTTCAAAAGTAAGAACAAGGGCTTAGCAGTAAAGGGGGTTTATTATAATGAATTATGATCAAAATCAAAATGGATTAAATAATAATGGTTATAACAACAATTATAATGACAATAATAACTACAATAATAATTACAATAATGCCGCATATAATAATGCCTATAACAATGGCTACAATAATGGTTATAACAATTACGGATACAATCCAAATATGATGAATAATAACATGGGAAACATGAATAACAATAATAAAGAACCACTAAGTTATCATATAAAAAGATTCCTAATAGGTTTTCTTTTGTTAGTGCTATTAATATTTATACTATTATGGTTATTCCCGACAAAACAAGGATTAAAAGACACTTTAACAGAAAGTCTAAATCCATTATATGAAAGAATATTCCAAGAAAACATAGATACAATGAAAGAAGTAGCAATATCATATTACACCACAGAAAGACTTCCTCAAAAAGAAGGAGAAACAAAAAAACTAACATTAGGAGAAATGTTAGAAATGAAATTGTTACTATCAATCAAAGACAAAAATGGAAATATGTGTGATTCTACAAAATCATATGTAGAAGTAACAAAAATGGATAAAGAATACAAGATGAAAGTTAATTTATCTTGTGGCGACGAAGAAGATTATATACTAGTTTATCTAGGATGTTACAATTATTGTCAAACAGATGTATGTGAAAAGAAAGAAGTAGTACAAGCGAAACAAAAAGCACAACAAACATGTACAACATGTACAAATAATATCTTCAAGAAAGTAACAAATAATATCAAGAAAATAATACATGTAACACCGCAAAAACCAAAACCAACCAAGTATTACTGTGCTGTAGTAAACGGAAAATATTACGATGACAAAGGTAATATTGTAAGTAAATCTAAGTACCAAGAAGCTTGCGGACCAAAGCCACCAAAATACTACTGTGCTGTAGTAAACGGAAAGTATTACGATGACAAAGGTAATTCAGTAAGTAAATCTGAATATGAAGCAGCTTGTAATCCAGCACCAAAAAAATATAAATATCTATACAAAAAAACAGTACATATTCATCAAGACAAAGAGTATAGTAACTGGACAGATTGGTCAGACGATATACAATATAATCCAAACAATAACGATATAAATTGGGGAAAACATGAGTTTAGTTGGTATGAAAAAAATGGTTCAAAAACAGAAACAACAACACATACAATAACTAAAAAAGTTGTAGATAAAACAAAACCAATCTATCAAGACAAAAAAGTATTAATGGGAACTTATTCAAGATACGCTTGTTCAGGATATGACTATTTCATAGATAGAACAACAAACACTACATATCAAGTAACATCAGGATGGACATCAGTTGGACGAGTAACAACAAGTTCAATTCCAGCAAGTACTAATAATGTAAAATATGAATTTGCAGATTTTGATTTCACAAATTGTGGTGATATTTGTAATTCAAGCCATAAATATGTATGGAATAAATATGTTAGAAATACATCAACTACATCAAAAGTTTCAACTTCTGAGTCATCATTAAGAGCAGTATGTAAAAGTGTAGTTAAAAAAGATATTCCAGTATACGCAACAGTATCAGAATTTGTAGCATATGATAAAAAATTAGTTAAAGAAACAAAAAAAGAAACAAAAACAATATACTACTACCATTACAAAACACGTAAATTAGTAAAAGAAGAAAAAGATGAAACAAAAACATACACAGCATGGTCATTTAGTAAACATGATGAAGCTTTAATTAAACAAGGTTATGAATATACTGGAATCTATGAAGAAGTAGAAATTAGTTAGCAAGGTTCAAAAAGCCTTGCTTTTTTTTAACAAAAACTAATACAATAGTAAAAAGGAGCGAAACATATGAATAAAAAAAATTTATATATAGACTTTGATGGAGTAATATTAGATACCATGACTCTAATATTAACAGAATTTAAAAAACATAAATTTGATACCTACGAAGAAGAAAAGAACTTTTTCATACAATATCCATGGGAAAATATAATAAATGATAAATATATAATAGGAAATGCCATAGAAGACATATACAAAATAATAGAAAGCGATAAATTTAATTTAGCAATATTAACACACGTAAATTCCCTAAATGAAGCAACCCTAAAAATAAACTACTTAAGAAAATATTTCAAAGATATAACAATAATCCCTTGTCCAAAAGAAATATCAAAAACAAAAATGATTCATACCAAAGAAGCAATACTAATAGATGATTATGCAGGTAATCTAAGAGAATGGGAAAAAGAAGGAGGAATTCCTGTAAGATTTAGTATAAAAGGTAATGGAAAAGGTTACAAAACAGTAAAAGAATTAAAAGAAATACTAAAAATGTTTTAAAAAAACATCCCAAATGTCAAAAAACCTCAAAATTAATTGAAAACAAGTCAAAACAATGATATTATATAAGTAATAAACATTGGAACAATCCAAAAAAGTAGGCATATATTACAATATAAAAGATTTGAGGTATAAAAATGAAAAAAATAATAATAAATGGAAACAAAGAATTAAAAGGAACAATAAGAATAAGCGGAGCAAAAAACGCTGCAGTAGCAATAATCCCTGCAGCAATCTTAACAGATGAAGAAGCAACCATTTGTAACGTACCAGAAATTTCAGATATAGATTCCCTAGAAGAAATATTAAAGTTTCTTAACATAGACATAAAAAGAGCAACAGAAACAATGATAATAAATCCTAAAAACATGACAAATAAAATAATCCCCGCAGAAATATCAAGTAAATTGAGAGCTTCATATTACTTTATGGGAGCATTACTTGCTAAATATAAATATGTAGAAATGAATTTTCCAGGAGGTTGCAAAATAGGTTCAAGACCAATTAATCTTCATTTAGAAGGATTCAAAAAACTAGGCGCAACCATTGAAGAAGATGGGGACAAATACATAATAAAAGCAGAAAAACTAAAAGGAACACAAATTTATCTAGATGTAGCATCAGTAGGAGCCACAATAAACATAATGCTTGCAGCAACTAAAGCCGAAGGCCTTACAGTAATAGAAAATGCTGCTAGAGAACCAGAAATAGTAAATATTGCAACATTCCTAAATAATATGGGAGCCAAAATAGTAGGAGCAGGAACAAGTGTTATTAAAATAACTGGAGTAAAAAAACTAACAAAAGGTTTTGCCGAAATAATACCAGACAGAATAGAAGCTGGAACATATACCATAATAGGGGCATTACTAGGAAATCCATTAAAAATAAGCAATATTATTCCAGAACATATAGAAGCTCTAACATCAAAATTAAAAGAAGCTGGAGCAAATATTGAAATAGAAGCTGATTCAATCATATGTCAAAAAACAGAAAACTTAAAACCAGTAAATATAAGAACATACTACTACCCAGGATTTGCAACAGATTTACAACAACCATTCTCTGTATTTCTAACCCAATGCAAAGGCACCTCAGAAATAGAAGAAACAATCTACGAAAATAGATTTATGCATATAGAATACCTAAATAAAATGGGAGCAAACATAACAACAAAAGATAGAATAGCAACCATACACGGAAAAACTCCTCTAACAGGACAAGAAGTAATAGCAACAGACTTAAGAGCAGGAGCTTCTCTAGTAATAGCAGGATTAATAGCAAATAATACCACAACAATAGAAAAAGTAGAACATATACTAAGAGGTTACGAAGGAATAATAGAAAAACTAATAAACGTAGGAGCAGACATAAAAATCGAAGAAAACCCTTGCCAAACAAGTTAATATCTGTTATACTACTTAAGAATTATTATTACTATGACATTTAGTCATGGCGAAAGGAGCGACATATGAAAAAAGGAATTCATAAAGAACAAAAAGAAGTAACATTTACATGTTTATGTGGAGAAAGTTTTAAAGCAATGTCTACATCAAAAAATGATGAAATACACGTTGAAATATGCTCAAAATGTCATCCATTTTATACAGGAAAACAAGGAACAGCTACATTAACAGGAAATGTTGAAAAATTCAAACAAAAATATGGATTAAAGAACTAATGTTCTTTTTTTTTTGAAAAAAATGCTATATAATTAAAACGAGGTGATAAAATGAAAATAGCACTAGCCTCAGATCACAGAGGTTATAAATTAAAACAAGAACTAATAGAATATCTAAAAACAAAATATGAAATAATTGATTTAGGAACAAATAGCGAAGAATCCACAGATTTTCCAAAATATGGTATTTTACTAGGAGAATCAATTCAAAAAAAAGAAGCAGACTTAGGAATAGCAATCTGCGGAACAGGAATAGGAATATCAATCGCAGCCAATAAAGTAAAAGGAATAATGTGTGCTAAAATAAATAACGAAGAAGAAGCCAAATTAGCCAAAGAACATAACAATGCCAACATAATAGCACTTTCAGGAAAAATACCACTAGAAAAAGCCAAAAAAATGATCAAAATATTTATAAATTCAACACCAAACCAAGAAACAAAATACCAAAGAAGAATAAATCAAATACTAGAATACGAAAATGCCAATTAAATTCATGCTATATGCCCTAGTAACACCATTCGTAATACTAGCACTAAACTCTTTAAACATTAACCAAATATTCAAAAAAAACAAAATATTTGAAGCAAGATTATTATTCTTCTTTATAGCACTATCATTAATATATCTAGTAACAAACTTCATATATGATTGTGCAACAATATCAAAAATACTATAAAAAATGTATAAAACCTCATTATTTGTAAAAACTTATAATGAGGTGATTTTATATGATGAAAAGAAGTTCAAGATATTACCTATTACATGGAATTGTAATATCAACAGTAGCACTAATATGCCTAATAAGTTATGCAGTAACTACATCTCTAACAGTAGCAAATTCAAAGAAACAAGAAAACCTAGAATATGTCTCATATGAAGTATTAACAGATAACGTAATGCCAGTATCAAAAGAAGAACAAAATACTATAGAAACCCAAAACCTAATACGTCCATATACAGACAAACAAGTAGAAATAGGAAAAAGTTACTATGATTACAAAGAACAAGAAGAAAACCAAGAAAATTCAATAATATATTATGAAAATACTTATATACAAAATACAGGAGTAGATTATATAAGTAAAAAAATATTTGATGTGAACGCCATAGCACCAGGAAAAGTAATATCAATAACAACAGATGATATAACAGGAACAACAATAAAAATAGAACATGAAAATAACATAATAAGCGTATATCAAAGCGTAAAAAATGTAAAAATAAAAGAAAAAGACGAAGTAAAACAAGGACAAAAAATAGCAACAAGCGGAACAAATAATATAGGTAGCGAATTAGGTAATCATTTACATTTTGAATTATATAAAGATAATGTATTAGTAAATCCAGAAAATTTCTTCCAAGATAAAGGGAACTAATATGTTTAATAAAGATATAGGAATAGATTTAGGAACAGTAAATATTCTTATCTATGTAAAAGGCGAAGGAATAGTCCTTAACGAACCAAGTGTAATAGTAATAGATGAAGAAACAAAAGAAGTAATAGCAGTAGGAGACGAAGCCAACAGTATGTTAGGAAAAACCCCAGGAAAACTAAAAGCAATAAGACCTATGAAAGATGGAGTAATAGCAAACTTTGATATGGTAGAATCATTATTAGATAACTTTCTAAAAAAAATAAAAATAGGTTCAAAACTAAAAAAACCAAGAATACTAATATGCTGTCCCTCAAATATAACAGAAGTAGAAAAAAATGCTATAAAAGAAGTAGCAGAAAAAACAGGAGCAAAAAAAGTATTTGTCGAAGAAGAACCAAAAGTAGCAGCAGTTGGAGCAGGTTTAGACATAGGAAAACCAGAAGGCAACATGGTTGTAGATATAGGAGGAGGAACAACAGATATAGCAGTATTATCACTAGGAAACATAGTAACAAGTGCCTCAATAAAAACAGCAGGAAACACATTTGATCAAAACATAATAGACTATGTAAAAGAAAAATATAAACTCCTAATCGGAGAAAAAACTGCTGAAAACATAAAAATAACAATAGGAACAGTAAAACCAGAAAAAACAAAAGAAAAAATGAAAGTAAAAGGAAGAGACTTAGTCGGAGGACTTCCCAAAACCATAACAGTATCAAGTGAAGAAATAGAAACAGCTCTAGAAGATAGTATAAAAAAAATAATATCAATGATAAAATTAGTTCTAGAACAAACACCACCAGAACTATCTGCAGATATAATCGAAAAAGGTATAATACTAACCGGTGGAGGAGCTTTAATAAAAGGATTACCAGAATTATTACAAGAAGAACTAAAAGTACCAGTATATAAAGCAGAAGATCCTCTATCATGCGTTGCCGAAGGCACAGGAATAATGTTAGAAAAGTTATATTATATAGATAAATAAAATTATCTATATTTTTTTTAAAATAGATGATATAATAACTTTAGGTGATTTTATGTTAGATTTAAGTAACTACTCACACATTATAATAATAATCCTAACATGTTTTCTATTTTGTTTTTTAATAACATTCTACATAAAAAAAATAGCAAAACATATAGGAGCTATGGATATACCAAACAAAAGAAAAGTACATACAACCCCAATGCCTAGATTAGGAGGCTTAGGAATATTTTTAACATTCCTCTTTGGTTATATGTTATTCGGAGTTCAAAGCATACAAATGAATGCTATATTAATAGGTTCCTTTATTATCATAATAGTTGGAGTAATAGATGATATAAGCCCATTAGGAGCAAAAACAAAATTATTAGGACAAGCCATCGCAGCAGCTGTAGTATTATTCTATGGTGGGATAATCCTAGATAAAATAACTCTAGGAGGCTTACACATCAACTTTGGTTTACTAGCCTATCCACTAACTATATTATTTATAGTAGGATGTATAAACATAATAAACTTAATAGATGGTTTAGATGGTTTATCAACAGGAACATGTAGTATCTTTTATGCCACAATCGGGATAATAGCCTTTATGAAAGCAAGTTTTGGAGGACTAGATGTTTCATTAGCATTCATAATGCTTGGAGCATCGCTAGGATTCTTATGCCACAACTTTTACCCCGCAAAAATCTTTTCCGGAGACTCAGGTTCAATGTTCCAAGGATTCATGATAGCAACAATATCGCTACTAGGATTTAAAACAGTATCAATGACATCATTCTTTATACCATTATTACTACTAGGAATACCAATACTAGACACTCTATTTGCAATAATAAGAAGAACAATAAAAAAACAACCAATATATATGCCAGATAAAGCTCATTTACATCATCAATTACTAAATTTAGGTCTATCACACAGAAACACAGTATTAGCTATATACGCCATGAATATACTATTTGCATTTGCCTCAATAATATATGCTCTAAATGATAAAAAATTAGGAATGATTATATATATAATAATATTATTACTAATAATATTTATAATAACAAAAACTAGTATAATAGCAGATAAAAAAGAAATTAAGAAGAAATAATTTCTTTTTTGATGCAAAAATATTGAAAAAATCAAAAAAAATGATACAATAAAAACAAAAAAATTACCAAATTTTGGAAAATGCGTTTCGTATGCGTTCATTCATAAATTAAATGTAGTATAATCAAAAGTGAGGTAGTGGATATGAAAGAATTTACAAAATGGTTAGGAATTAATGACAAATTAGCAAAAATAATAACATGGATACTAATAGCAATGATAATGTTAATAATCATTAATGCAGCACTTAAAAGTGTTGGATTTCCAGAGTGCCAAATAACATATGATAATATTAAAAATTTATTCAAATAAGGGAGGAAGTTTATGCAAAAACAAGACGACCAAAAGAATAAAAAGAGGAAAAAGAAAAATGGAATATGGTTCAACAATACTGAATCAATAGAATACTACGCTCAAGCAAAAGCAGCAAAAATAGAAAAAGTGATAGAAAATATTATATTTTATGGTATAACCATACCGCTACAACTGATCCAAACAGCTGGAGTATTTGTAATAGCATATTTCAATAATGCCTTTGCAGAACTATCATTTTTCTTAATAGGTTTTTTCTTTGTAAGAACCTTTCTAGGAGACACATTTCATTTAAATTCAACAATAACATGTACAACATTCACATGGACAATATTCTTTGTTATAACGTACCTAATACCAAGCATATATATAAGTGTACTATTATGCGTTCTATTAGGAAGTTTACTAGCACTATACATGAATTATATAGTAGTAAAGGATGAAAAACAATGTCCAGAAGATTAAAAAATTTAATGAAACTACCAACAGACAGAGATAGATTAATTGAAATGTGTAGAGAAAAAGGATTAAACGGCTATGAAACAGAAATAATCCTAAGAATATACTGGAAGAAACAAAGCCTAACATATATATCGTATAATATGGATTTTATCAAATATGGTAAACCACAAAGATATTACTCAGTAAGAAGTTTAAATAACTTTCATAAAGAAGCATTTCTAAAACTTCTATTATAAAAAGGACTCCAAAAAGGAATCCTTTTAATATGTAAAAAAATGGTGCCGATTAACAGAATTGAACTGATCTCTGATGCTTACCATGCATCTGTTTTACCACTAAACTAAATCGGCTTGGTGGAGACGAGGAGAATTGAACTCCTGTCCAAAAGCAAATTAATTTAAACGTCTACAAGTTTAGTTAGTTATAAAATTTCATTATCTACAAAGTAACCAACCTCCAAATAGATAACTATCCTATAAAACTTCATTATTGTACATAGGAATTACAATAATATAGCTTACTAAATATTACCCTAAAATACCCCCGTAAGCAAAGAATAAGTTAGAGCTCGCTACTAAATTATTAAGCGAATTGTAATTGTTGTCTGTTTCCAGATATATTTAATTTTGCATTTAAAGATTGCCATCTACTTGCAATTTAAACCATTACACTTCTGTCGAACCCGATCGTCCCCATAAGCAAATTATAACATAAAAGAATAAACATATCAAGCAAAGCGCAAATTTAAAAAATCAAAGCAAAACTCTTGAAAAATCCTAATATAGTGATAGAATATAAAAACAAAATTGGTAAAAAATTCCAATTTGCACATAATTTGCGTATACACAAAAAAATAATATTATATAATAAAGGAGAGGTAAAGGTAATGAAAGATTTCATAAAATGGTTAGGGAACAATGAGAAAGTAGGTAAAGTAATAGTATGGTTACTAATAATAATCATAGCACTAATCATATTAAACACAACACTAATGAGTTTAGGATTGCCTCACTATCAGATAACAGAACATAATTTATATAAAGTGCCAATAAATAAGATAACTGATTTTCTTTTTAGTAGTATTATTAGTATATTAAACTTTTATTCAATAATATTATTAATTTTTAAAACAACTGAAACTAAAAAGATATTTAAATATTCAATATTGTATATTATTCTAAATTGCATCGTATTAGAAATATTTGGATATGCTGCACTTCAAATATTCATACTTTTATATTGCATATTATTTTCATATTTTTATTCAGGTAAAAAATTAAAGTACATAGGATTTGCATTAATTTCGATTTTTATTAATACAATAGTTCAAGGAGTATGGTATACAATAAAAGTACAACTTATAGATTACGATAAAATAAACAAAATAACACAATCTATATTATCATTAGACTACTTTATAATTATGGGAATAATTATATTAGTAAAAGAAATATATTTTAAGAAAAGGGGTGAATCAATTGGAAGGACCAGGATGTTGGCTATGGGTAGGACAATTCAACAGCGAAAAGACATTTGCAAAGAAACTAGCAAAAAAAGCATCAAATCTAGCAAAATAACAAACAAAGAAGTAGTATCAACTAAAAAATAGATGTAAAGGGCCCACATCTATTTTTAATCCAAAAATAAAAAAGAAAAGAGTGAGAAAATGAGAAACCTAGATCAAACACTAGAACCACCAGTAATCATAATTAAAGACACCTTTGGAGAAAGAAAAAAGTTTAGAGGTTACGTAGAAACATATTGAACACAGACCACACAATTTGTGGTTTTATTTTTTGCCAAAATATGTTAAAATAAAGTTAGGAGGATGATAATATGGAATTAAATATTCGTGGAGAAAAAACAAACATAACTGAAGCAATGAAACAATATGCTGAAGAAAAAATTCAAAAATTAAACAAATATCTAGAAGATAGTGAAACAATAACTGGAACATTACTATTTAAAGTATATGGACCTAAACAAATAATAGAAGTAACTATCCCTCTTAAAAATTGTACATTAAGAGTAGAAGAAGAAGGACATGATTTCTATGCCATAATAGATACAGGAATAGATAAACTAGAAAGACAAATAAAAAAGAATAAAACAAGATTATCTAATAGAAAAAATAAAACAAAATCAGATTTTATCTTAGAATTTGAACCAGAAGAAGAAAATAAAGATAAAATAGTAAAAAGAAAAAGTATAGAATTAAAACCAATGGATGAAGAAGAAGCAATCTTGCAAATGGAATTACTAAATCATGATTTTTATATGTTTAAGAACATAGATACTGATAAAATAGCAGTAGTATATAAAAGAAAACATGGAGATTATGGAATAATAGAAGAATAATTAGTAAAGTTATTAGACACTCTAATAACTTTTTATATTTTAAAAATCATAATATACAGTTTTTGTGATAGAATAAATATTAGGAAGTTGAGGTATTTATCATGAATTTTATTAAACAATATAAACAAAAACGAAAAACCAAAAAAATCTTATTAACAATCTTGTTAATAACTTTAATCATATTAATTTTTACTGGTTATAATCTACTTGTAAAAAAAGATTTTAGAACATCAAACTTGTCAGACGAAACAATTGAAGTTAATACTAAATATAAAGAAACAAATCCTAAAATATGTTATGGCTCAGCGCTTAATTGTAAAGAATTAAAATACCAAAAGACTGGAAAAATAAATAATAAAAAACTTGGAACATATACAATCAAATATAAAGTAAATTATAAAAATAAAACAAAAATTTTTACAAGACAAATAATAGTAAAAGATACAACAAAACCAAAGATTGTTGTGGGAACAGATAAATTAGTAGTATGTCCTAATGGAACTCCGTTAAATGAAATAATAAAAGCTATAGATAACTATGATGGAGATTTAACCTCAAAAATAAAAATAAAACATAATGGTAAACTTTTCACATATATAGTACAAGATTCATCAGGAAATACTACTGCAATAACCAAACAAGCAGAAATTAACGATAACATAAAACCAGTAATAAAACTAAAAGGAGAAAAAGAAACCTATTTGGCACAAAACACCATATATAAAGAAAAAGGTGCAATAGCACAGGATTCTTGTGATGGTGATATAACTGATAATATAAAAATAACTGGTAATGTTGATACTAGAAAAAAAGGAAAATACCAAATAAACTATGAAGCAACAGACAAAGCTGGAAATAAAGCAACAAAAACAAGAATCATAAAAGTAGTAGATAAAAAGGATATTATTAAACCAAATGGAAAAACAATATATCTAACTTTTGATGATGGACCAGGTAAAGATACAAACAAATTACTAGATATATTAAAAAAATATAATGTAAAAGCCACTTTCTTCGTAACTAAAAATGTAAAAGACTATAAAGAAGTATTAAAAAGAGAACATGAAGAAGGACATACAATAGGCTTACACACTTGGAGTCATAGCTATTCAATATATAGAAGTGAAAAAACCTATTTTTATGATTTGTACAAGATAGAAAACGAAGTATACAAAATAACAGGTTACAAAGCAAATATAATAAGATTTCCTGGAGGAAGTTCCAATACAATAAGCAAAGATTATAAAAAAGGGATAATGAGCATACTGACAAAAGAAGTAGAAAAGAAAGGTTATAAATACTTTGATTGGAATGTATATAGTGGTGATGCTGGAGAAACACAAAACACCAATGAAGTTGCAAAAAATGTAATAAGAACACTAAATCAAGGAAAAACAAATGTAGTCTTGCAACATGATATTCATGACTACAGTGTAAATGCTGTAGAAAAAATAATACAATATGGTCTAAAAAAAGGTTATAAATTCGCGCCAATAACAGAAAATACCCCACAAATAAAACATCATGTAAATAATTAATAAAAAATGTAAAAGATGTACAAAAGTATATCTTTTTAAATTAAATAAACCTTAAAAAAGTTGAAAAAAACAAATTGACAAACAAATGTTCGTAATATATAATAAAAATACAAATAAATATTCATATAACATCAGAAAAAATCAAAATAACTATAAAACAATTGGAGGTAATAATTATGTTCAAAATTCATTCAAAATATAAACCAAGCGGAGATCAACCAAAAGCCATAGAAGCCTTAGTAAAAGGATTAAATGAAAATAAAAAACATCAAGTATTATTAGGTGCTACTGGAACAGGAAAAACCTTCACCATAGCAAACGTAATAAAAGAAACAGGAAAACAAACTCTAGTTTTAGCACACAATAAAACCTTAGCAGGACAACTTTATTCAGAATTAAAAGAACTATTTCCTGAAAACAGGGTAGAATATTTTGTTTCATATTATGATTATTACCAACCAGAAGCCTATATACCAGGAACAGATACTTACATAGAAAAAGACTCCTCAATAAATGATGAAATAGATCAATTAAGGCACGCAGCAACAAGTGCTCTTTTATCAAGAGATGATGTGATAGTAGTAGCATCTGTATCATGTATATACGGTATAGGTGAAGTAGAAGAATACAAAAAAAATACAATTACCCTAACAGTTGGAGAAGAAGTAGAAAGAAATAAAGTAATGAAACAATTAATAGAAATGCACTATGATAGAAATGATCTAGATTTCAAAAGAGGAACTTTTAGAGTAAGAGGAGATGTAATAGAAATAATTCCAACTTATGAAAATAAAAATGGAATAAGAGTAGAGTTTTTTGGAGATGAAATAGACAAAATATCAGAAATAGACACCTTAACTGGAAAAGTGCAAAAAATAATAAGAAATATTACAATATTCCCAGCCAGTCATTTTGTAACCAGTGAAGACAAACTAAAAGAAGCAATAAAAAGAATAAAAATAGAACTAGAAGACAGATTAAAAGAGCTAAGAGAAAACAACAAACTACTAGAAGCAGAGCGTTTAGAACAAAGAACAAATTATGATATAGAAATGTTAACAGAAACAGGATTTTGTAGTGGAGTAGAAAACTATTCTAGACATCTAAGTGGAAGAAAAGAAGGAGAAACACCAACAACCCTAATGGATTTCTTTAAAAAAGATTACCTATTAGTAATAGATGAATCTCACGTAACATTACCTCAAGTAAGAGCAATGTATAATGGAGATAGAGCCCGCAAACAAAACCTTGTAGACTATGGGTTCAGATTGCCAAGTGCTCTTGATAACAGACCATTAAAATTTGAAGAATTCGAAAAGAAAATAAATCAAGTAATATATGTGTCAGCAACCCCAGGAGATTATGAACTAGAAAAACAAGAAAATAAAGTAGACCAAATAATAAGACCAACGGGACTTCTAGATCCAACAATAGAAATAAGAAAAACAGAAGGACAAATAGATAATTTAGTTGGAGAAATAAGAGAAAGAAATGCTAAAAATGAAAGAGTATTAATAACAACCTTGACTATACGAATGAGTGAAGAACTAACTAAATACCTAAAAGAGCTAGATATTAAAGTAGCTTATCTTCACTCAGAAATAAAAACCTTAGAAAGATTAAAAATAATAAAAGATTTAAGAGAAGGAAAATACGATTGTGTTGTAGGTATAAATCTATTAAGAGAAGGACTTGATATCCCAGAAGTAAGCTTAATAGCAATACTTGACGCTGATAAAGAAGGATTCTTAAGAAGTGAAAGGAGTTTAATTCAAACAATAGGGAGATGTGCAAGAAATGCAAATGGACACGTTATAATGTATGCCGATAGAATAACAGACAGCATGAAAATAGCCATAGAAGAAACAAAAAGAAGAAGAAAAATTCAAGAAGAATATAATAAAAAACATGGAATAATTCCAAAGACAATTATTAAAGACATAAAATCAGTGATAACAAATGAAGATGAAAAAGAACTAGAAAAAATAGCCAAAACTAAAAAAAGTGATATAATAAATATAGAAAGTGTAGAAAAACTAGAAGAAGAAATGAAACAAGCAGCAAAAAATCTAGACTTTGAAAGAGCGATGGAATTAAGAGATATATTGTTAGAATTAAAAGTAAAATAGGAGTATATATGGCTAAAACAAAAAAAAGAATAAAAAAGAAAGTAAAAATTATTGGTATAGTAATACTAGTATTAGTCCTAGGAACATTGTCAGTATCAGCCCTAGATTATTACATAGTATATAGTGAAGAATTAACTCCGGTAGATAGGCAAAAAAAGTACTATAATTTATCGGACTTTGGCTACATCAAAGAAAAAAGTCAAACAGACTATAATAATAATGGAATAGATGATTATCAAGATATATTAAATGGAGAAAAACAATTTGCAAAATGGAATCCAAAATATAAAAGTAATTACTATGCTGGAGGGTACCCTCCAGTAGAAAAAGAAGGAGTATGTACAGATTTAATATGGTATGCCCTAAAAAATGCTGGATATAATCTAAAAGATATGATAAATCAAGACATAAAAGACACCTCAAAAAAAAATCTATATAATATAGAAGTAGAAGATGAAAATATAGATTTTAGAAGGGTAATAAATCAAGATACATTTTTCTACAGATATGTAAAAATATTAGATACAGACATATATAATGTTGGAGAATTCATGCCCGGAGATATATTGGTTTTTGATAATGGAGACCACATTGCTATGACTTCCGACAAATACAATGCAAATGGAGTTCCATATCTAATACAAAACAGAGATGAAACCCAAAAGCAAAAAGAAGAAGATAGATTAGAAAAAACAGATATGAAAGTAACAGACCACTATAGATTTGAATACAATAACAAAATAAAAGACTTGATAAACAAAATAAAGGAGTAGGAATGAAAAAAAATAATAGCAAGAACAACATATAAAAATAAAAACTTAATAATATATAAAGAACAAAACCAAATATGTTTTGGAAAACTAGAAAACAATAAAATAATAACAAATTTACCCTTAGAAGAACAAGAAGTATTAAAAAATGTATATCAACAAATAACTATAGACAAACAAAATTCAGTAGATTGTGGAACTTTTAAAATACGTTAAGTGTTTATTAAATAAACTGTTTTAAAACTAAAATAAATATGCTAAAATAAAAAAAGAGGTGTAGTATGAATAAAATAGAAATGTTTAAACAGGAATTAAATTATATAAAAAATGAAAAATATAAAGAAAATACAAAAAAATTATTAGAATTAGTACCAGATTACTTCTTCGAAGTACCAGCATCATCTACAGGAAAATATCATCCATCATTTTCTCAAGGCAAACAAGGCTTAGTAAGACATACAAAAGTTGCTCTAAAAATTGCTAAAGATATCTTAGACTTAGAATATATGAGTAATGACTTTAATCAAAATGAAAAAGACTTAATATTGATAGCAATATTATTTCACGATACACAAAAACTAGGAAATCCACAAGAAAGATATACAAAATTTGATCATCCATTATTAGCAGCAAACTTTATAGAAGAACATAAAAACCAAACAACTTTTACAGAGTCAGAAATAGAGTTGATAAAAAAGATGATATCATCTCATATGGGTGAATGGAATACTAGCAGTTATAGCACAACAACTTTGCCAAAACCAAAAAGTAAATTTGAATTTTTTGTCCATATGTGTGATTATCTATCAAGCAAAAAATACCTAGATGTAAAATTTGATGAGAACAATAACATAATATTATAGGAGTGAAAGCATGTTTAAAAAAGAAAAAAAAGAAGAACCAAACAACTTAATAATAGGTTACTATAGCAAATCAGTTTTTATAACATATTTAAGTGTAATAAGTGCAACAATAGGAATGTTCCTAGCATTTAATCACAAAATAACATATGCTTTAATATGCTTAGTAATATCAGGAATATGCGATGCTTTTGACGGCAAAGTAGCTAGAAAATGTAAAAGATCAAACAATGAAAAAAGCTTTGGGATCCAAATAGACTCTCTAGCAGATATGGTAGCATTCGTATTCCTACCAATAACAATATTTTATGGGCTAGGGTACACAAATTGGTATAATGTAGTTATATTCGCTTTATTCACCCTAGGAGGAGTAATAAGATTAGGATATTTTAACGTAGTAGCAGAAGAAACAGGAAAAAATGGACCAATAAAATATTACAGTGGCCTACCAGTAACATCAAGCGCTATAATATTTCCATTAATCTATATAGCAAAGCACTTTATAACTGCCCCAGAATTTGCTATAATTTATTCATTAACAATGTTATTTATAGCAATATTGTATGTATTAAACTTCAAACTAAAAAAACCAACCCCAGGAGTAATTTACTTCTTTGTATTCGGAGGAGTAATACTATCTATAGTATTATATCTATTAGCAAAATGAAATATTATAATAGAAATACCAAAGAAATAATGGATATTAAAGATTCAAAATCTTTAATATTTTTATATAATACAGTACCAGGAAGAATAATACTAAAAGCAATAACAAAACCAGTTTTTTCAAAACCATCAGAAAAACTAACTAATAGTAAAATATCAAAACTCTACATAAAAAGATTTATCAAAAAAAATAACATAGACATGACACAATTCAAACAAACAAAATATCAATCATTTAATGATTTTTTCACAAGAAAAGTTAATAACTCAAAACCAGAAAAAGATATTAACAATAAAAAGTTAATATCTCCATGTACAGCAAAATTAACAACTTATCAAATAGACAAAAACCTAACAATAAGAGTTAAAAACTCTAAATATAGTATAGAAAATCTAATTAAAGAAAAAGATGAAACCCTTAATGGAGGAATTTGCCTAGTATTTAGACTATGTGTTGATGATTACCATCGTTATCATGCTTTTGACAATCAAAAAATAATAAAAACAAAAAAAATAAATGGTCTTTTGCATACGGTAAACCCTATAAGTTATGATAAGTATCAAGTATTTACAGAAAATCAAAGAGAAGTCTCAAAAATAAAAACAGAAAACTTTGGAACAGTTTATCAAATAGAAGTCGGAGCTCTAAACGTAGGAAAAATACACAACACTACTAAGAAAAAACTCCAAAAATATGAAGAAAAAGGTTACTTTTCTTTCGGAGGATCAACAATAATTCTTCTCTTTCAAAAAAATAAAATAAAAATAGATAAAGATATAATATTTGCTTCAAAGCAAAAAATGGAAACAAAAATAAATTATAAAGATATAATAGGAAAAGCTTGTTAAAAAAAGAAGAAACAAAATAAATTTCTAAGAGAGTAACTATATTTAAGACTAAAATACAACTATAAAAATATTATTATTTTCCCCTAAAGAAAAATAAAATTGACAAAAACAAACAAATGATCTATAATTATAAAGCCAAAAAGGGGGAGTATATTATGAAATATAAAAAAGAAGGTATAAAATCACAAATAGAAGACTTAAAAGTAACTGAATACTTTTTCAAAATAACGGGAACAGTTGTTTTAGTCGGAGCAAGTATAGCCTTAGTAAAAGAAAATGGACTAACATTAGAAACAAATTTAGGAGATACACTCTCAGCCATTGGGCCATCACTAGCAGCCTTATCCGGAGGAGCATTATTAGGACTAGCACCAACTTTCAAAAAAGAAGCCGCAAACTTAAAACAAAAACTAAATCACCAAGAAATTCTAGAACAACAATCTATACAAGAAGAAACTCCAAAATTAAAAAAACGACATTTTATATAACTGTTACATAAGTAATAGTTTTTTCTAGCAACTATTGACGAACAAATGTTTGCTATGCTATAATAAATACAAAAATTACCAATAAAAAATAATAAAAAATGTGTTATAATAACACAATATAAAAAAGGAGTGTTTATAGTGGAAAAAATAATAATAAAAGGAGCAAGAGAAAATAATTTAAAAAACGTTTCCTTAGAATTGCCAAAAAATAAATTCATAGTAATGACTGGAGTGTCAGGTTCAGGAAAGTCCTCATTAGCATTTGATACAATATACAAAGAAGGGGAAAGACGTTATCTAGAAAGTCTGTCAGCCTATGCAAGACAATTTCTAGGAGGAGCAGAAAAACCAGACGTTGATGTAATAGAAGGGCTTTCTCCCGCAATATCAATAGACCAAAAAACAACTAACAAAAATCCCCGTTCAACAGTAGGAACAGTAACAGAAATATATGATCACCTAAGATTGTTATTTTCAAAAGCAGGAACACCATATTGCCCAGAACACCATATTCCTATAAAAAGTCAAAGTATAGAAGAAATGACAAGCAAAATATTAGAACTAGAAGAAAAAACAAAATTAATCATCTCATCTCCAGTAGTAGAAGGAAAAAAAGGCACTCACAAAGACTTATTAGAAGACCTTAGAAAAAATGGATATGTAAGGGTAAACATAGATAACAAAGAATATGATTTAAGTGAAGATATAGAACTAGAAAAAAATAAAAAACATAATATAGAAGTAATAATAGATAGATTAGTAATCAAAGAAGGAATAAAATCAAGACTATATGAATCACTAGAAACTGGAGCAAAACTATCTAAAGGAAAAGTATTTGTAGAAATTCCTGGCAAAGAAAAGCAAGTATTTTCAGAAAATTTTTCATGTCCACATTGTAATTTCTCATTAAACGAGCTAGAACCACGAACATTTAGTTTCAATGCCCCTTATGGAGCATGCCCAGACTGTAAAGGTTTAGGAGTAAAACTTGTAATGGACAAAGATCTAGTAATACCAGACAAAAACAAAACAATAAAAGAAGGAGGAATAGTACCGTTTGGAGATGACATAGAAAATATAAACTTTCTAAAGCTTCAAAACTTTTGTGATCATTATAATATAGATCTAAACAAAAAAATAAAAGATTTCACAAAAAAAGAGTTAGATATGATTTTATATGGTACAAATGACCTAATACATTTTCATTACAGAAGTAAAAATGGTCATCTTTCAGACAACTATGGAACATTCGAAGGAATAATAACAAACTTAGAAAGAAGATACATGGAAACAAATAGTTCATGGATAAGAGAATGGTTAGAAAAATATATGGTTGAATTAGAATGTCCAACCTGTAAAGGAGCAAGATTAAAAAAAGAAGTTTTATCAGTACTAATAAACAATAAAAATATCTACGAAGTAACAAAATTAAGTATTACAAAAATGTATGAATTCATCACAAATTTAAGGCTATCAGAAGAAAAACAAGAAATATCAAAAATGATAGTAACAGAAATAAAAGATAGATTAAGTTTCCTAATAAATGTTGGATTAGAATATCTAACACTAAGCAGAAATGCAGGAACCTTATCCGGAGGAGAAGCTCAAAGAATAAGACTAGCAACACAAGTAGGGACCAGACTAACTGGAGTATTATATGTGCTAGATGAACCAAGTATTGGGTTACACCAAAGAGATAACGATAGATTAATAGACACAATGCTAAGTATGAGAGATTTAGGAAATACTCTAATAGTAGTAGAGCATGATACAGATACAATGAAAAAATGCGATTATCTAGTAGATGTTGGTCCTTTAGCAGGAGAACAAGGAGGTAGAATAGTATCCCAAGGAACACCAGAAGAAGTAGCAAATGACGAAAATAGTATTACTGGTCGCTATTTAAGTGGAAAAGAATGTATTGATATACCAAAAACAAGAAGAAAAGGAACAGGAAAAAGTATAGAAATAAAAGGAGCCAAAGAAAACAATCTAAAAAACATAAACGTAAAATTTCCTCTTGGAACATTCACTTGTGTAACCGGAGTATCAGGATCAGGGAAAAGTACGTTAGTAAATCAAATATTAACAAAAATATTATACAAACACGTCTATGATTCAAAAGAAAAACCTGGAGCATACAGACAAGTAAAAGGCTTAGAAAACATTGACAAAGTAGTGCATATTTCACAAAATCCAATAGGAAGAACCCCAAGATCAAATCCAGCAACCTATACAGGAGTATTCGATGATATAAGAGAAATCTTCTCAGAAACAAAAGAAGCAAAAATGTTAGGCTACGACAAAAGTAGATTCTCCTTCAATGTAAAAGGAGGAAGATGTGAAGCCTGTCGCGGAGATGGTGTAAAGAAAATAGAAATGCATTTCTTACCAGACGTATATGTGCCATGCGAAATATGTCATGGAGCAAGATACAATACTGAAAGCCTAAGAATAAAATTTAAAGATAAAAATATTTACGAAGTATTAGAAATGAGAGTTTCCGAAGCAATAAAGTTCTTTGAAAATGTACCAAAAATAAAAAGAAAACTACAAGTTCTAGAAGATGTTGGACTAGGGTATATAAAATTAGGTCAACCAGCACCAACCCTATCCGGAGGAGAAGCATCACGTGTAAAGTTAGCAAAAGAATTACAAAAAAAGCCAACAGGGAAAACCCTATTTATAATGGATGAACCAACAACAGGATTACATTCTCATGATATCAAAAAGCTTCTTGCAATAATTAAAAAAATAGTAGATAATAAAGATAGTGTTATAGTTATTGAACACAATCTAGATATGATAAAAGTTGCAGACTACATAATTGACTTAGGACCAGAAGGCGGAGAAGGCGGAGGTAACATAATAGCAACAGGAACACCAGAACAACTAGCAAAAATAAAAGAATCATATACAGGGCATTATTTAAGTAAAATATTAAAAGAAAATAAATAAAAGGAGGTTGTCCATGAATCCAGTACTAATAGAATTAGGACCAATATCAATATATTGGTATTCCCTAACAATGTTAATAGCCATACTAACCGGATCATTTATCTTCATGAAAACAGCAAAAAAAGAAGGTTACGAAGAAGCATTCCTCTCAAACCTAATATTTTACGGAGCAATTCTAGGAATATTAGGAGCAAGATTATACTATGTATTGTTTAATCTAGATTATTACCTACAAGACCCAATTCAAATAATAGAAATTTGGAACGGTGGTTTAGCAATACATGGTGCTATAATAACCGGAATTATTTGGTTCATATATTATTCAAAAAAACACAAAAAAAACTTCTTAAAATTACTGGATTTAGCAGCACCAGCTTTAATTCTAGCCCAAGCAATAGGAAGATGGGGTAACTTCTTTAATAGTGAAGCACATGGACCAGAAGTAGCAAAAGAAACTTTAGAAGCCCTAAACATACCAAACTTCATAATAAATGGCATGAATATAGAAGGAAAATATTATCATCCAACATTTTATTACGAATCAATATGGGATTTACTAGGGTTCATATTACTAATATTATTAAGAAAAAAATTCAAATTAAAACCAGGAAGACTAACAGGTATATACTTTATGTGGTATTCATCCATAAGATTCTTTATAGAAAGCTTAAGAACAGACTCATTAATGTTAGGAAACATAAAAGTAGCCCAACTAATATCAATACTTCTATTTATTTTAGGATTATATCTAGTATTAAGAAAAAAGAAAGATACCAGAGTTAATAGACTAAAAGAAAGGATTGAAGAAAATGAAAAATAATTATGATGTAGTAATAATAGGAGCAGGACCAGCAGGAATAACCGCGGCAATCTACCTAAAAAGAGCAAACATAAACTGTGCTATAATTGAAAAAGAAGTTCCAGGAGGACAACTAAATAAATCATCAGAAATAGAAAATTATCCTGGTTATACAAAAATATCTGGTCCCGACTTAGCAATGAAATTTTACGAACAAATAAATAATTTAGACATAAAACAAATCTTTTCAGAAGTAACAAATATAAAACTAGAAGAAGACAATAAAATAATAACTCTAAAAAATAATGAAACAATAAAAACAAAAAATATAATTCTAGCTATAGGAAGAAGTCCCAAAAAACTAACAAGTACAAATTCTCGCACGCTAGAAGGCAAAGGAATAAGTTTTTGTTCACTTTGCGATGGAAACCTATACAAAAATGAAGATGTTTCAATAGTAGGAGCAGGTAATAGTGCTCTAGAAGAATCATTATATCTATCAGATATATGCAAAACAGTAACAATAATAAACAGAGCAAGCACCCTAAAAGGAGACACTATTTTAATAGATAGAATTAAGAAAAAAAATAACATAAAAATAATATATAACAGTACCATAGAAAAGTTCAATGAAAAAGACGGAGTGCTAGAATCAGTAACCTTAAACACAAAAGAAACTCTAAACACAAAAGCATGTTTTATATTCATAGGATATGAACCTGCAACAAAATTCTTAAAAAATCTTGAAATTTTAGACGAAAAGGGTTATATTAATGTAGATAGCGAAAAAAGAACACCAGTGAAAGGAATATATGCCGCCGGAGATGTAGTAAAAAAAGAAGCATATCAAATAGTAACAGCAACGTCCGATGGAGCCCTAGCAGCAATATCATGTATAAAAGATATAAAAGAGGTGTAATATGAAATTAAACAACAACGGGTGGGGTCTGATGGCCTTCCTAATATTAGCCTTTGTTATATTTATGGTTATATTTTTAGTAGCCGGAGAAATAACAGCCATAGGAAAAAAATTATAAAAAGCAAAGAACAAGAGGAGTAAGTTATTAAGTATCAAAGAGAGTTAGTGAAAGGTGTAAACTAATATACAAAATAACTGAATGTAGCTTGGGAGTTGATTATTTGAAACTAAGTAAAATAATCCGTAAGTATGCGTTAAATACAAACAAGGTAACAAAAGTTACAAAATAAGGTGGTACCACGATTACATCGTCCTTTGGATGAGTAGTCGTTTTTTTATTAAAACTAAAAAATACCAATCACAAAAGGAGGACAATATGAAGCAAGCTCTAGAAAACTATATAAAAAACTATGATATAACAGACAAAGACATTAAACATAAATATAATCATTCATACCGAGTCATGAATAACTCAGAATTTCTAGCCAAAAAACTAAAACTGGACAAAACAAATACCAAATTGGCAAAAATAATAGGACTATATCATGATATAGGAAGATTTGAACAAGATAAAAGATATGATAGTTTTAACGATACAAAAACATTTGATCACGCAGACTACGGTGTAGAAGTTCTATTTAAACAAAACATAATAAAACAAATACCAGTCGAAGAAAAATATTACCACATCATAGAAAAAAGCATAAAAAATCATAACAAATACAAAATAGAAGACAACCTAACACAAGAAGAATTATTGCATGCTAGAATAATAAGAGATGCAGACAAAATAGATATACTATACTCCGCATCAGAAAAACTTCTAGCACCAAAAGCACTAGACCTAACCAAAGAAAAAGAAGAAATAAGAGAAAATATAGCACAAGAATTTTACAATAACAAAACAATAAAAACAACCTCACTAATAGGTAAAAAAACAGAAAGCGAAAAAGTATTATCATATTTAGCACTAATTTTCGATTTGAACTACAAAGAATCTGCTAAATACATAATAGATAATCACATAATAGAAAACTTTTATAAAAACCTCAAAGATAACAAAAAGTACAAAGAATACTTTGATTATGCAAATAATTATTTAAAGGAGAGAGTAAAATGTTAGAAAAAAAATACAATCACAAACAAGTAGAAGAAGGAAAATATAAAAAATGGTTAGAAAGTAAATACTTTGAAAGTGGAGATAAAGCAAAAAAACCATACTGTATAGTACTTCCACCACCAAATATAACAGGAAAACTACATTTAGGACATGCTTGGGATACAACCATTCAGGATATAATAATTAGATACAAAAGAATGGAAGGTTATGACGCTCTATGGTTGCCAGGAATGGACCACGCAGCAATAGCAACCGAAGCAAAAGTAGTAGCTAAACTAAAAAGTGAAGGGATAAACAAATATGAACTTGGAAGAGAAGGATTTCTAAAACAAGCTTGGGCCTGGAAAGAAGAATATGCAGAAAATATACGAAATCAATGGTCTAAACTAGGATTATCACTTGATTACACAAAAGAAAGATTTACTCTAGATGAAGGTCTATCAAACGCAGTAGAAGAAGTGTTCATAAGACTATATAACGAAGGTCTAATCTATCGAGGAGAAAAAATAATAAACTGGGATCCAGAAGCAAAAACAGCCTTATCAAATGAAGAAGTAATATATAAAGAAACCAAAGGAGCCTTCTATCACATAAAATACTATCTAGAAAACGAAGATAATTATCTAGAAGTAGCAACAACAAGACCAGAAACACTACTTGGAGACACCGCAGTAGCAGTAAACGAAAATGATGAAAGATACAAAAAATACATAGGAAAAAATGTAATACTACCACTATTAAACAAACCAATACCTGTAGTAGCAGACCCTCATGCAGATCCAGAATTTGGAACAGGAGTAGTAAAAATAACTCCAGCCCATGATCCTAACGACTTTGAAGTCGGAGAAAGACATAACCTAGAAAGAATAAACGTCCTAAACGAAGACGGAACAATGAATAAAAACGCTGGAAAATATGAAGGCCTAGACAGATTCACAGCCAGAGAAAAAATAGTAAATGACTTAGAAAAAGAAAACCTATTAATAAAAATAGAAGAAATAACTCACAATGTAGGACACTCAGAAAGAACCGGAGTAATGGTTGAGCCATATCTATCAAAACAATGGTTTGTAAAAATGAGGCCACTCGCAGACAGAGTATTAGAAAACCAAAAAAATAAAGACACAAAAGTAAACTTTGTTCCAGAAAGATATGAAAAAACAATGAATCACTGGATGGAAATAACCTACGATTGGTGTATATCAAGACAACTTTGGTGGGGACACAGAATACCAGCATGGTATAGAAATGATGAAATATACGTAGGAAAGACAAAACCAGAAGGTGAAGGCTGGAAACAAGACGAAGACGTACTAGACACATGGTTCTCATCAGCACTTTGGCCGTTCTCAACACTAGGTTGGCCAGAAGAAACTGAAGACCTAAAAAGATATTATCCAAATAATTGCCTAGTAACAGGATACGATATAATTCCTTTCTGGGTAAACAGAATGGCCTTCCAAGGATTACATTTCACAAACACAAGACCATTCAAAGACTGTATAATCCATGGACTAATAAGAGATAAACAAGGAAGAAAAATGTCAAAATCCCTAGGTAACGGAGTAGATCCTATGGACGTAATAGAAAAATATGGCGCAGACTCACTAAGATTCTTCATAACAACAACCACAGCACCAGGAATGGATTTAAGATATGATGAAGAAAAAGTAAAATCAACATGGAACTTTATAAACAAACTTTGGAATGCCTCAAGATTCGTATTAATGAACATAGAAAATATCAAACCAACAAAAGAAACCCTAAAACCAGAAGATAAATGGATCCTAACAAAACTAAATAAAACAATAAAAAATGTAAGAACAAGTATGGAAAAATACGAATTCAACAACGTAGGAACAGAACTATATAAATTCATATGGGAAGATTTCTGCGATAACTATATAGAACTATCAAAAACAAACCTAGAAAATAACACAACAAAAACAGTACTACTAGAAGTACTAACAAAAACACTAAAAATGTTACATCCATTCATGCCATATGTAACCGAAGAAATTTATCAAAAACTTCCAATAAAAGAAACAAGTAGTATCATGATAAGTACTTATCCAAAGTACGAAGAAGAAGGCATTTACCAAGAAGAACACCTAATAGACAAAGTAATCGAAGACATAACAAACATAAGAAATCTAAAAGTAACAAACAACATAACAAAAGAAGCATCCATAGAAATAACAACCACAAAAGAAGTAGAACATATCTACAAAAACATGTTAAAAATAAAAGAAGAAAACCTATTCACACCAAAAGAAGGAGAAAAATACTCATACAAATCACAAAACATAGAAATAAACTATTACCAAAAAGGAAAAGAAATTAACAAAGAATTGTTAATAACTGAAATAGAAAAACTAGAAGTATCTATAAACAAAAGAAAAAAACTACTATCAAACGAAAACTACATAAACAAAGCCCCAGAACAAGTAGTAAACATGGACAAACAAAAATTAAAAGAAGAACAAGAAAAACTAGAAACATTAAAAAAACAACTATAAAAATATTGCATAAACAGATATAAAAACAAAAAATAATAAATTCAAAAAGGACGACTAGTTCTTTTTTTTATACAGTTACTAACAATATATGCTATAATTATATAAAAATAAGAGGTGTTAGGGATGTTAAATAAAGTATTTGAAATAGAAAAATATAATATCATAAGTGATGAAGAAAACTACTATTTCTTTAGAGCTTTAAATAACGAAGATCATAGTGATATAGTAAATGGAATAACTACAAACAAAGAAAACAAAATAACTAAAATAAGAACAGATAGAGAAAGATATAAAGATATTCCAACATATACTGAAAATAGTAATTTATCGCTTGAAGAAATGTTTGATCATGTAAAAATGCATCACAGCAAAGATACAAATTGCATTTCACTAACAACAAATGCCAATGTTGCATTACTCTATGGTCGTGGTAACTATAAAGATGAATATGTTATGATAAAAATACCCAAAAAAGACTTAAAAACAGAAGTTACTAATGCCGGAGTATACATGATGGAAGAAACAGAAAAAAGAATAAATGATTACAAAAAGAATATTACAAATTATATACAAGACAAAAATCTATCTGACAAAATAGTATACTATCTAACTGCAATAGAAAACTCAAAAAATCAAAATGAACTAGATAAAATCTTAGAAAGAGCAAAGCAAGATTTACAAACAAAAGAAGTAGATGAAAGACTAGATATCTTCGAAAAAGGAATAAAATATGAATATGAACAAACAAATACCATAGATTATCCAGCTTTAACAACATATCAAAATCTAGAAAAGAATAAAATAGTAGCAATGCTAGATATAATAGATCAAGATATAATAAATGGAGTAAATAATAAATTCTTAATTCAAACCATAGGAAATGCTTTTTCATCACTAGAATTCATTCATTACAAAGATATAGAACATGACAAAATAATAGAAACTCCAAAAGAAATAGTAGATGCCTTAGCAATTTTACAACAAGAACAAGAAACACCTTTAATAAAAGAATTAAAACAAAAAGTATTACAATCAATACAAGAAAAAACAAATAAAGAAAAATTCAAATATGATGATAAAAATATAGAAGAAAAAAATGATTATACAATAGAAAATATGTTCAACCTAACAAAAGGAAAAGTAAGCTATAAAGAAGCAACAAAAACATATAAAAAAGCATTTTATTTAACAAAATCAAAACTAAGATCAGAAAATGTAGCAGAATTATTAGAAAAAATAACAAATAATGATTATAAATACAAACAAATAATAGAAAGAATAAGACAAGAAACATATGGAATAGAACCAGAAATATTTTCAAAGCAAAACACAAAAAAATTTAAAGTAAGCCAGTCAGTTAGCTTAGATTTTGATATAAACGAACAAATACTATTTAGCTACATAAATAGTTTAAATAAAGAACAATTAGAAGAAATAATAGAAAATCCATTACAAACAATAAATTACTATATAAACCTAACAAACAAAGATGAAGGATATAGCAAAGAAGAATATTATGCAAATGCAATAATAGATAACTTTGATTGGTCAAAATTAGGAGTAGTAGAATTTTCACCTAGAAGAAGAGATATAATAATAAATAAATTATTAGAATACAACATAGTAGAGATATATAATAATCTTAAAAACCAAAATATAAAAGAAAAAGATATAGCAAATATATTATTAACAACAATTATACATAATAATGATTTAAATCAAGAAATAAATAAAAAAGAAACATTCACATTAGAAGAATTAGAAGACTTCTTAGGATTTTATCAAGTAAAAGGAACAAGATCATTAAAACTAAGAAACTATCAAGTATCAGCATTACAAAACGTAGATGAAAGACTAGAAACAAAAGACTTTGTATCAGTAATCTTGCCAACTGGAGCAGGAAAAAGTTTTGTAGCATTAGCAGAAATAAATCAAAGAAAAGATCAAGATGTACTATATCTAGCACCAAGTAAAGAAATATTAAATCAAATAGAAAGGTATATTATAAAGCATATCTATACAAAAAATTTAAGCGATGAAATAATCAAAGATGTTGAAGAAAAAGAATTAACAGATGATTTAACAATACCAGAAAAAGAACTAATAAAAGAAGTATTTCCTAATCTTAGATTAGAAACTTATCAAAAATTAATAAGCCAAGGCCAAAAAGAAGTAATAGATAAAAAATATGATTTAGTTATAATGGATGAATTACATAGATCAGGAGCAAAAGAATGGCAAAGAAAAGTTGAAAAACTAATAGAAAGACAACTAAAAGACCAATCAAAAACCACAAAATTTCTAGGAATAACTGCAACACCTCAAAGAGATGATAACAATAAAGATATGTCAGATTATTGGGCAAACTATTTTGGTTATACAGAAGAAGAAATAGTAAAACATGACCACTTAGCATCAAATATGGACTTAGAAGAAGGAATAAAGCTAGGCTATGTAGTTAATCCAAAAGTAGTAACAAGTAAATACTTATCATTAAAACAAAATGGAATCTTAGAAAATATAAAAGAAAAAGTGGAAAACGAAAAAGATCAAAACACAAAAAATTCTTATGAAAGAATATATCAACATATGAGAAGAAAAGTAATGAATGCAGAAAATGTGGAACAATTACTCGGAAATAACATAAAAAAAGGAGGAAAATACATAGTTTTCTGTCCAGTAGTAACAGAGTCTGGAGAAGAATTAGAAGACGAAAAAGGTTATGCTGAAAAAACAAATAAAAACAAATTAACAGGAGAAAAAGCTTTAAAAAAACATCAACAAGATATAAAAGAAATGCTAAAAAAATATTATAATGTAAACGAAGAAGAAATAAATAAAATGATAAGTTTTAATTTAATGCTTGGTTCTCAATCGGATAGTAAAAATAATAAAGAGAAATTTAATTTTGAAAAAAATGATCCAAGTAAAATAAAATTTATGACAGTAATGAACATTCTAAATGAAGGAGTTCATATGGATAATATAGATGGAATAATCTGGTTAAGACCACTAGATAAAGAATCAAAAATATTATTTCTCCAACAATTTGGTAGAATCATTCATGGAGTAGAACCAAATAAAAAACTAAGTGATGAAGATATTCCAATAGCAATAGATTTAGTAGATAATATATATAATGTAAAACTAGAAAAAACACAAAATAAAACAAATGATATAGATAGAATGATTTTTATAAAAGAATGGATAAATTATCATAATGGTAAAATGCCAGACATAAATAGCGAAGATCAAACAGAATCAAACTATGCAAAAATTTTAAAACAAATAAAAGAAGAATATATAAAATATCTAGATCAAAAAACAAAAGAATTATTATATCCACAAAAACAAATAGAAGTAAAAAAGATTCTAAAACTAGGTCAAGATATAAACTTATGGACATATAATTTTCAAGAAAAAATAACTAGAGAGAAATCAAAAGAAAGAGCAAAGGATCATCAAATAGGACTATTTTCTATATTAGGAGAAGTAGAAGATTATGTAAAAATAGAAAGCTTAATATCACTATCGACTGAAGATAAAATAGCAGAATATATAGAAATGCTAAATAAAGGTTATGGTCCAAAATCTAATGATTCAGAAACAGAATTTAGTGATGGAAGTAAAGTAAATCAGTTTTGGTTCACTCACAAAGACAAAATAAAAGAAGAACAAGAAACAAATCCAAAATATGAAACAGGATATGAAAGGGCAAAAGAAACATTAAAAAATTATTTAGAAAAAAAGAAAAAAAGGAGTTCACTGTCAGTAGAAGATAGAATACCAGAATATATAGAAATGCTAAATAAAGGCTATATTCCAAAAAAAAATGATTCAGAAACAGAATTTAGTGATGGAAGTAAAGTAAATCATTTTTGGAACAATTACAAAGACAAAATAAAAACAGAACTAGAAACAAATCCAAAATATGAAACAGGATATGAAAAGGCAAAAGAAACATTAAAAAATTATTTAGAAAAAAAGAAAAAAAGGAGTTCACTGTCAGTAGAAGATAGAATACCAGAATATATAGAAATGCTAAATAAAGGCTATATTCCAAAAAAAAATGATTCAGAAACAGAATTTAGTGATGGAAGTAAAGTAAATCATTTTTGGAACAATTACAAAGACAAAATAAAAACAGAACTAGAAACAAATCCAAAATATGAAACAGGATATGAAAAGGCAAAAGAAGCAGTAAAAAATTATTTAGAAAAGTCATCAACAAAAAAAATAAAAAGTATAAAAAATCTAGTAAATGATAATAAAAACAATAAAAGAACAGGTAGATATTAAAATGTATAATTTAAATTAGCCAAAAAAGAATACTCCTAAATAATAAGTTAGTAATAAAACACTAGCTTTTTCTGTGCAAAAATAACAAACCCATGCTATACTACAACTAACAAAAAGAATTTATTATAGAATGGAGGATAATTATGAAAAAAACAAACTCAAAAGACTATTTAGGAAAAACAGTATCTATAAAAATAGATAGACCATTAGGATCAAGATACCCCAAACATGGATTTATGTATATGCTAAATTATGGATATATACCAAATACAATAAGTGGCGATGGAGAAGAACTAGATGCATACTTAATCGGAGAATTTGAACCAGTAGAACAAAGTAATGGTAAAGTTATTGCAATAATACATAGAACAAATGACGATGATGATAAACTAATTGTATCAAAAGAAGGAAAAGATTACTCAGACGATGCAATTAAAGCACTAACTGAATTTCAAGAAAAATACTTTAAATCAGTAATTATTAGATAATATATATGAAAACAATATATTTAATAAGAGACTCAAAAGCAGAAAAAAATATAAATTTCTATGATATAAAAAACAAACAAATAGAAAACAAACTATTACCATTAAGTATAGAAGGAAAAGAAAAAGCATCAATATTTTGCAAAAAACAATTTAATAGATATAATTCATGTTAATTAAAAGAATTTAGGTGCAAAAAACAAAATAGAATATATTATAATTAAATATCTTTATACATATCAAATTTCACTAATGAACATAACAGAAAAGTTATAGTCATATTCTAAAAGGAGGTGATTAAATACATGAGAAAACCACATCAAATACTAGTATTTCCATTTATTAAAGAAAATAATGAGTATTTATATGGTATTTTTTGTAGAAATAATAAAAAAGAAATATGGCAAGGAATTGCTGGTGGAGTAGAAGACTATGATACTACTTACAAAGATGCATGTATTAGAGAAGCTAATGAAGAAGCAGGGTTAACTGATTTTAGCAATGTAATTGAGTTAGAATCTATATGTACAATACCTGTTCCAAATGTTACAAAAGAGTTTCTTTGGGGAGAAGATATATTATTAATATATGAACATTGTTTTGGTATTGAATGTAAAAGCAAAAATATAAAGCTCTCAAATGAACATGTTAAAATGGAATGGCTTAATTATGAAGAAGCTATTAAAAAATTAAAATGGGATAGTAACAAAAATGCTCTTTGGGAACTAAACTACAAACTAAACAATCAAAAAACTTATAGTCAAAAACAATAACAAATACAAACATAATTCAAAAAGGAAGGTGCATTTATGAAAAAAATAATTTTTATAACAGGAAACAAACACAAATTAGAAATAGCAAAAACAGTATTAAATCAACATAACATTGATGTAAAAAATATAAATTTAGAAGTAGAGGAAACACAAGATACAGACATAGAAGCTATTGCAATAAAAAGTGCAATAGCCGCAGCAAAAATGTTGAATAAACCAGTTATTAAAACCGATGTTGGTTTTGAAATAGAAGCATTAAATGGATTTCCTGGAGCGTTTGGAAAATATGTTTTCAATTGGTTAGGCACAAAAGGAGTATTAAAATTATTAGAAAATGAAAAAAATAGAAAAGCAAAAGCCATAGAAGTTTTAGCATATGCTGAACCAAATGGGTATTATAAAACTTTTAGAATGGATTCTGAACTGACAATTAGAACCTCTGCAAAAGGTACAGGAAGTGTTATGGATCAATTAATGGAAATTAAAGGTCAAAAATCAAATTATGGTAACCTAAGTAAAAAAGAAAAGTTGGATTGGTGGAAAAATACAAATAACTATTTTCATGAATTTTCAAAATGGTTTTTAAATAAAAATGCATCCACTACTGATAGCGAAAAATAAAAAATCCTTAGAATATATTAAAATAAAATTACCAAACTATTATATATGTGATTCAGATGGAAAAATAATTTTTAGGAACTTATGACAATATATTATCAGTTCTGATTAAAGAACTAACAAATACATAATTTTCTAACAAATATAAATTTTCAACAAATATAAATAAAACAATTGACAAAATCAAAACAAAATGATATATTAACAACGTTGAATTTGCATTGGGTTTACTAGGTAAACCTAATAAAAATTAAGAAAAATGATACACCTGGGTATGTGTGTAGAAAGGAGAAGTTATGCCAACAATAAACCAATTAGTAAGAAAAAACAGAAAAAACAAAACAAGAAAGTCTAAATCACCAGTACTTGGAATTAGAATGAACACATTACAAAAGAAAGCTACAAATACAGCTTCACCACAAAAACGTGGAGTATGTGTACGTGTAGGAACAAAAACACCAAAGAAACCAAACTCAGCATTAAGAAAATATGCTCGTGTTAGACTTTCAAACGGAAAAGAAGTAGATGCTTATATTCCTGGAGAAGGACACAACTTACAAGAACATAGCGTTGTACTAATTCGTGGCGGACGTGTTAAAGATTTAATCGGTGTACGTTATCATATTGTTCGTGGAACAATGGATACACAAGGAGTTAAAGATCGTAAAAAAGCTCGTTCAAAATACGGAACTAAAAAAGGAAAATAAAATAAAAACAAAATATAAAGGAGGAAAACAAAGTGCGTAAGAAACAAGCAGTTAAAAGAGACGTTTTACCAGATCCTATATATAAGTCAAAAGTAGTTACTAAATTAGTAAATTCTATGATGATAGATGGAAAAAGAGGTAAATCAGAAAAAATACTTTATAGCGCATTCGACATGATAAAGGAAAAAACAGGAAAAGAACCTATGGAAGTATTTAACAAAGCTCTTGAAAATATAAAACCAGCACTAGAAGTTAAATCTCGTCGTGTTGGTGGTTCTAACTATCAAGTTCCAATTGAAGTATCTGCTGAAAGATCGCAAACTCTAGGACTTAGATGGTTAATAAATTATGCTAGATTACGTGGAGGTCATGGAATGGCCGAAAACCTAGCAAATGAAATAATTGACGCTTCAAATGGTACAGGAGCATCAGTAAAAAAACGTGAAGATACTCATAGAATGGCCGAAGCTAACAAAGCATTCGCTCATTACAAATGGTAGGAAAGGAAATAAAATATGGCAAGACAAACTAGTTTAGATAAAACAAGAAACTTTGGAATCATGGCTCATATCGATGCCGGAAAAACAACAGCAACAGAACGTATTTTATTCCATACAAAGAAAATCCACAAAATTGGAGAAACTCATGATGGAGCATCTCAAATGGACTGGATGGAACAAGAAAAAGAACGTGGTATAACAATCACAAGTGCTGCAACAACAGCATTCTGGAAAGGTTATAGATACAATATCATAGATACTCCAGGACACGTAGACTTCACAGTAGAAGTACAACGTAGTTTAAGAGTACTAGATGGTGCAGTTCTATTACTTGACTCAAACGCTGGTGTAGAACCACAAAGTGAAACTGTATGGAGACAAGCAAATGAATATCATGTACCTAGAATTATCTTCTCAAACAAAATGGATAAACTAGGAGCAGATTTCTATATGAGCTTACAAAGCGTTAAAGATAGACTTGGCGCTAACACAGCAGCAATTGAACTTCCAATTGGTGCAGAAAATGAATTTGATGGAATTATAGATTTAATCACAATGAAAGCATATCATTATGATGGAGGAGCAGATGAAAACCCAACAGAAATTGAAATTCCAGCAGATATGAAGGATAAAGCAGAAGAATATAGAACAACAATGCTTGAAACAATAGCAGAATATGATGATGAATTAATGGAAAAATATCTTGAAGGAGAAGAAATTTCTGAAGAAATGATAAAAAAAGCAATTAGAACAGGAGTTCTAAAAGCAGAATTCTTCCCATTCATGTGTGGTACAGCACTAGGAAATAAAGGTGTAAAACTATTGCTAGATGCCGTAATAGATTATTTACCATCACCACTTGATATACCTGCAATCAAAGGAACAAACATTAAAGGAGAAGCAGATGAAAGACATCCATCTGATACTGAACCATTTAGTGCCCTAGCATTTAAAGTTATGACAGATCCATTCGTTGGACGTTTAACATTCTTTAGAGTTTATTCAGGAAAACTATCAAGCGGTTCATACGTTTTAAATAGTACAAAAGATACAAAAGAAAGAATAGGACGTATCTTACAAATGCATGCAAATGATAGAACAGAAATACAAGAAGTATTTACTGGAGATATTGCCGCAGCAGTAGGACTTAAAAATACAACAACTGGAGATACTTTATGTGATGAAAAGAAACCAATTATTCTTGAATCAATCGAAGTACCAGATCCAGTTATAGAACTTGCAATTGAACCAAAATCAAAAGCAGATCAAGATAAAATGGCACTTGCTTTACAAAAATTAGCAGAAGAAGATCCAACATTTAGAGTTCACACAGATACAGAAACCGGTCAAACAATAATTGCCGGTATCGGAGAACTTCACTTAGACGTTCTAGTAGACCGTATGAAAAGAGAATTCCATGTTGAAGCAAACGTTGGTAAACCACAAGTTGCTTATCGTGAAACATTAACTCAAACTGGAGAATGTGAAGGTAAGTATATTAAACAATCTGGTGGACGTGGACAATATGGACATGTTTGGATTAAATTTGAACCAAATCATGACAAAGGTTACGAATTTGTTGATCAAATCGTTGGTGGTGTAGTACCAAGAGAATACATCCCAATCGTAGATAAAGGATTACAAGATGCCTTAAAAACAGGTGTACTTGCAGGATTCCCAATGATAGATGTAAAAGCCACTCTTTATGATGGTTCTTACCATGATGTTGACTCATCAGAAATGGCCTTCAAAATTGCAGCATCACTTGCATTAAAAGAAGCAAAAAATAAATGTAAACCAGTAATACTTGAACCAATCATGAAAGTAGATATCGTTGTACCAGAAGAATATTTTGGTAACGTAATGGGAGACATTACATCAAGACGTGGTAAACCTTTATCACAAGAATCACGTGGAAACTCAATCAAGTTTTCAGCAATGGTTCCATTATCAGAAATGTTTGGTTATGCAACAAGCATAAGATCAAATACTCAAGGTAGAGGAACATTCCAAATGGTACCAGATCATTATGAAGAAGTACCAAAATCAATTGCCGAAGAAATAATCAAAAAAAGCGGTAATTAATCAAAAAAATGGTATAAACAGTTGAAAAATATTCAAATGTTAGATACAATTATAAATGAAATAAAAAAAAGGAGGAAATAAAAAATGGCAAAAGAAAAATTTAACCGTAGTAAACCACATGTTAACATTGGTACAATTGGTCACGTAGACCACGGTAAAACAACTCTTACTGCAGCAATCACTAAAGTATTAGGAGCAGCAGTAGATTTCTCAGATATTGATAAGGCTCCAGAAGAAAGAGAACGTGGAATCACTATCAATACTGCACACGTTGAGTATGAAACTGAAAAACGTCACTATGCTCACGTAGACTGTCCAGGACATGCCGATTATGTTAAAAACATGATTACTGGTGCAGCTCAAATGGATGGAGCTATCTTAGTTATTGCAGCTACAGATGGTCCAATGGCACAAACAAGAGAACATATCCTATTATCACGTCAAGTAGGAGTACCAAGAATGGTAGTATTCTTAAACAAATGTGATATGGTAGACGATCCAGAATTACTTGAATTAGTAGAAATGGAAGTTAGAGATCTACTTAATGAATATGGATATGAAGGAGACGAAACTCCAATTATCTGTGGTTCAGCACTTAAAGCACTTGAAGGTGATCCAAAATATGTTGAAAAAATTAAAGAACTTATGGATGCAGTAGACGAATGGATTCCAACTCCAAAACGTGATACTGATAAACCATTCTTAATGAGTATCGAAGATGTATTCACAATCACTGGACGTGGTACAGTTGTTACAGGACGTGTTGAACGTGGACAATTAAAACTTAACGACGAAGTTGAAATCGTTGGTATTAAACCAACTAAGAAAACAGTTGTTACAGGAATTGAAATGTTTAAGAAAACATTAGACTATGCAGAAGCAGGAGATAACGCTGGAGTTCTACTACGTGGAATTTCAAGAGAAGAAGTTGAACGTGGACAAGTTCTTGCTAAACCAGGTTCAGTTACTCCTCATAAGAAATTTACTGCAGAAGTATATGTTCTATCTAAAGAAGAAGGAGGAAGACATACTCCATTCTTCGCAAACTACAGACCACAATTCTACTTCAGAACAACAGATGTTACTGGTGTAATCGAATTACCAGCAGGTGTTGAAATGGTTATGCCTGGAGACAATGTTAACATGACTGTAGAATTAATCCATCCAATCGCTATCGAAAAGGGAACTCAATTCTCAATTCGTGAAGGTGGTAGAACAGTTGGAGCAGGTGTAGTTTCAGAAGTAATCGAATAATATCAAAGACGACTAAGTCGTCTTTTTTTAATAAAAACACCCAATAATTAACAATTTCTGTTAATAACTATTTGATTTTAATCCAATATTATGTTAAAATACATATAGCAATTAACAAGGAGGGTTACTAAATGGAAATAGTACAAATCATTTTACTAGTAATATGTGCAATACTAATAACACTAGTATTACTTCAAAGTAGTAAATCCGGAGACATGGGAAATATTATGTCCGGAGCAACAAGTGACTTATTTAAAAATAGAAAAGAACGTGGTTCTGAATTAGTAATAAGCAGACTAACACTAATCCTAGGACTAAGTTTCGTAATCATATGTCTAATAATATCATTTATTTAATGTAAAAAAGATGTCATAGAATATCTTTTTTTTTTATATTGTGCTATCATATATATAGGTGATAAAATGGAAGAAAAAATATTAGAAATACTAAAAGTTTCAAGAAATAATGGACTATCAAAACAAGAAGTATATAAAAAATTAGCATATACAAATCTATCATTCGAAGACTTTGAAGAAGTTTTCGATGATCTTCAAACAAGACAAGAAATATATCAAACAGGAAAAGACAAATACACACTAAATCCCTTCAAAGAAGCAGAAATACAAATAACCAGAAAAGGTCTAATCCTAGCAAAAACCGATAAAGATACATATGAAATATCAGAAGATCAATTTAATTGTCTAACCGGAGATAAAGTAAAAATAAGAATAACTAACTTTAATCAAAAAAAAGGAACAATTAAAGAAGTATTAACCAGAAAAGGAACCCCAGCAGAAGTCAAAATTGAAAATGGAAAAAAATATGCTATTGTAAGAAACAAAGAAAATGAAACAAAATATGAATTAAAAACAGATGAAAACCTAGTAGATGGTATCCTAATAGGAATAAAACTAGAAAAAAATAGAAAAGACAAACAACCAGTAGCAACTCTAGATAGAATATTTGGTCACAAAAACAAACCAAGACTAGATGAAGAAATAATCCTATATGAAAATAACTTTAACTACGAATGGCCAGAAGAAGTAAAAAAAGAAATAAAATATATTCCAAGTGAAGTATCTGAAGAAGAAAAAAAAGGAAGACGTGATTTAAGAAATATAGAAATATTCACTATAGATGGTGATGATACAAAAGACATAGATGACGCCATTAGCCTAGATAAACTAGAAAATGGTAATTATCTTCTAGGAGTCCATATAGCAGATGTAGCAAATTACGTAAAAGAAGGAACAGCAATAGACAAAGAATCATATGAACGTGCAACTAGTGTTTATATGAATACCGTAGTAAATCCCATGTACCCAGTTGAACTATCAAATGGTATTTGTTCACTTAATCCAGAAACAGATAGATTAGCAATGACCACCGAAATGGAAATAAACCCAAAAGGAAAAGTTGTAAATTATGATATATTTGAAAGCGTAATCCATTCTAGAAAACAAATGACCTATAAAAATGTTAATAAAATATTAAAAAGCGAAGAAGTCCCAGAAGGCTATGAACCATTCCAAAACAAACTAAAAGAAATGTATGAATTATCAAAAATTCTAAAGAAAAACAGACAAACCAGAGGATATCAAGAATTCCAAACATCAGAAATAAAAGTAGAAACAGATGAAAATGGTATTCCAACAGAAATAGGAAAAAGAGAAGACGGTCCAGGTCAAAAACTAATAGAAATGTTCATGCTAGCGGCCAATGAAACAGTAGCAACCCATATTTATAACATGGGAATACCAAGCATATATCGTGATCATGACAAACCAAATGAAGAAAAACTAAAAAAAGTAACAGAAATAATAAAAAATTATGGAGAAACATTTAAGACAAAAGGAAAAGTACTAAGTCCAAAATATTTATCAAGCCTACTAGAAGAATTAAAAGAAACACAAAAATACGAAACATATTGCAACATGATACTAAGAAGCCTAGCCAAAGCAACATACGAATCATACAACATAGGACACTTCAGTGTAGGAATAAACAGTGATAAAAGAGAAGCATATACCCATTTTACCTCTCCAATAAGAAGATACCCAGATACCACAGTACACAGAGTTCTAAAAATGATTTTCCAAATGCAAACAGAAAAACTATATTCCAAAGAACATAAAGAAAAAATGGCTGCGATAGCAAAACACTCAAGCATTCAAGAACAAAATGCAGACAAATGTGAAAGAGAATCAAATAAAATGAAAACAGCTGAATACATGGAAAACATTCTAAAAGAAAATCAAAACGAAATATACGAAGGAATAATTTCCGGTTTTGCAGCAACAGGAATGTATGTACAACTACCAAATTTAATCGAAGGACGTGTAGGTTATAACACCATGGATGATTTTTATCACTACGATGATGAACAAGAAATAATAATTGGAGAAAAAACAGGAAAAATTTACAGACTAGGAGACAAAGTTACAGTAAAACTAACAAAAGCCTCAAAAATGCTAAGAGAAATAGATTTCGAAATAGAACAAAAATCAAAAAACCAAACAACCAAAACAAGACAAAGGAAAATGTCATAATGGAAATACTAAATAGAAAAGCAAAATACAGTTACTTCATCGAAGAAGAACTAGAATGCGGAATAGAACTACTAGGAAGTGAAGTAAAATCAATCAGAGAAGGTTCTTGTAACATAAAAGATAGTTATGCAAGAATAAAGAACAACGAAGTATATGTAATAAACATGTTCATAAAAAAATATAGTCACAGTTCAGAAGTATTCACACAAAGTGAAACAAGACAAAGAAAATTACTACTTCACAAAAAAGAAATAAAAAAACTATCAGAAAAAATCTCAAAAGAAGGATATACTCTAATACCATTAAAAATATACTTTAACAACAAAGGAAAAGCAAAACTACTCCTAGGAGTATGTAAAGGTAAAAAAAACTATGATAAAAGAGAAACCATAAAAGAAAGAGATTTAAAAAGAAAAATAGAAAGAGACTTAAAAAATTATTGAGGAAACAAATATGAATAGAGAAATAACTAGTAAAGAAGAAAAACTCCTAACAAAAGGAAAAGAAACAACAATAAAAACCAACATAGAACATCTAAAAACCTATAATGAAAAAATAATAAAAGAAAATATATTCTTAGAAATAACCAAAGATATACCAATAGATTTCTATATAAAAACATCAAAAGGTTCAAACATAAGTTACATAAAAATATCAGAAGATGGCCCCGAAACATATAAAATAGAAAAAAATGAATATCTAGGAACTCTAAAAACAAGATAGACTCTAAAAAAGAGTCTTTTAATATACAAAAAAACTTATCATATAATTAATTATGAATAACGAAGAAGTAAAAAAAAGACTAAAAACATTGAAAATAGAAGACATAATTTGGCTAATATACATAGGAATAATAATAGCAAGTTGGTATTCAAACAACCTAGAAAGAGATTATTTTATAAACAGAAATAACCAAAGCAAAGAAAAATATAGAAAAATAATAATAACTATCTTTATAATTCTGATAATATGTTACCTGTATTTCCTAAATGACTCATATCAAGACATAAAAAACTTAAAAAATAATGAAACAACCACAAAGAAAAATCTCGTATATCTTTCATTCATAGGCTCATTACTAGTAACAATAAGTGGTTTTATATTTTTATATATAGCAATAAAAGATGAAAAACTAGACATAGAAATAGCCTTTAATTAAGGAGGTAAACTATGCTTCCAAACATTCCTCCCAAACTATTTACATTAAGTGCTGTAGCAGTAGGATATATCTTGTTAGATGATGCAACAGCAAATGAACAAAACGCCTTAGGGAACTGGCTCATGTTAGTAGCACAACTTCTATGTACAAATGCTTTCTATAGACAAGTAAGAGAAGAAAGAGGATTAGAAACAAATAAAGCAAAACAAAACACAAACCAAAATACCAAAGAAGAAACAATAGAAATGTTAGAAAAACTTCAAAAAGCCATAGAAAAAGAATTAAAAACAATAAAAAACGAAATGTAAACAAGTGAAAACTAAATGAAAAAAAATCAAAAAAAATTGTAAAAATATCTTTTTGTTATATAATATATACAAGAAGGTGATATTATGTATTGTAAATATTGTGGAAGATTAAACGATGAAGATGCCCTATTTTGTAAAGAATGTGGAATGCCATTTACCAAAGAAGAAGAAAACAATCAAGAACAAGATAACAATAAAAAACAAAATAATAATCCAAACAAACAAAAAACAAAAACAAAGACAAAAAATAAAACAAAAAACAAAACAAAAAACAAAACCAAAAATAAAACAAAAAAAGAAAAACCAAGAAAAAATAAATATCAAAAAACAGAAAAAGGCATGACCTTTGGTCAAAAAATCCTAATGTTTTTCCTTTTCATAATGGTAATAGGCTTAGCAGGAGTAATAGGTCTCGCAGGTTACAAATACTATAAAATGGAACAAATAAAAGTACCAAATCTAATAAACATGACCTACGAACAAGCAGAACTAACCCTAGCTAAAAAAGACTTAAAAATCAAAAAAGTGGAACAAACAACAGAAAACGAATCCCAAGACAACATAGTCCTAAAACAAAATAAAACCCCAGGAAAAAAAGTAAGAAAAAATACCACAATAAAAGTATATATAGGTAAATACCAAAAAACATATCAACTAGAAGACTACACAGGTAAAAATATTAACGAAGTAATGAGTATCTTAGATAGTAATAATATAAAATATAAAATAGAATACAAAGAAACAAATGATTATGACAACTACACAGTAATATCACAAAGTCCAAAAGAAGGAAAAACAATAACAAATAAAGACACAATAACAATTACAGTAGCAAAAAACAAAGAAATACCAAATCAAAATAACAATCAATCAGATACTCAAGATAATCAAAACAAACAAGAACCAAGTCAAAGCGAAGAAAATAATAATACAAATTAAATAGGTGAATGCCTATTTTTCTTTTCCAAAAACATTGAAAAATACCCTCAAAAAAGTTAAAATATAAAAAAGGAGAAAAATATATGAGAAAAAAAGCGAAAAAAATAACAAATTTAGAAACAAATGCCTTAACAGAAAAGAAAAAACAAGCATACTTACAAGAATTAGAAATGAATCCACTGGCTCTAAAACAAGCATGCTATTTAATTCAAGATGACAAAGAAATGGTAATAAAATCACTACACAAAAGCCTAGCAAATATTGAATATGCCAGCAAAAATAGAAAAAGCGATCCAGAAATAGCAATGATTTTAGCTAAAAGTTCAGGGCTATATCTTTTAAGTGTAGATGAAAAATTTAGAGATAACGACCAAATAATGTTAGAAGGAGTAAAAAGTTCACCACTAGCAATAAGAATAGCAAGCGAAAGACTACAAAATAGCAAAAAATTTATATTACAAGCTGCTAGTGAAGGTAGCACTTGTTACAAAGAAGCAAACGAAACAATTCAAAAAGATAAAATTTTTATGGCAGAAGCCAAAGCAGCATATGACACTTGGTTAGAAGAAAACATTAAAAAACTAGAAAAAACACCAAAAAATAAGCAAAAAACAATATAAAACCTCATAAAACAATTGACATATCAATATAATTTGTGTATAATCTATGTTGTAAAAAAGGAAAGAGATGTCCAAATCCACCTGATAGCACATAGCTATAGGTCAAAAGCCAATGAAAACAATTAATAAATATTGATATTTTGGTGGATTAGAGTACATTTCGTACTCTTTTTATATTTTATGGAGGTGTTTAGTATAGCTAAAAAAAGTAATGATTTGTTATGTAATGAACAAATAAGAATTCCGCACGTTCTAGTAATAGGACCAAATGGAGAACAAATGGGAGTAAAGCCCATAAAAGATGCACAAACAATTGCCAATTACGCAGGTTTAGATTTAGTTCTAATAAATGCAAATGGTAACCCAGCAGTATGTAAAATTATGGATTACAACAAGTTCAAATATGAAAAATCAAAAAAAGAAAAAGAAAACAAAAAGAAACAACAAGCAAATAACGTAGAATTAAAAGAATATCGTCTTTCACCAGTAATAGATATTGGAGATTTTGAAACAAAACTTAGAAATGCATCAAAATACCTAGAAAAAGGTCATAAAATAAAACTAAGTATCAGATTCAAAGGAAGACAAATTATTCACCCAGAACTTGGAGAAGAAGTAATGAATAGATTTGCTGAAAAAACAAAAGAAATAGCGGTAGTAGAACAAAAAGCTAAACTAGATGGTAGAAGCATGACAATGTTACTAGCACCAATCAAAGAAAACAAATAGGAGGTATAATATGGGAAAAAATAAAATCAAAACTCATAAAGGAACCAAAAAAGTACTAAACCAAAGACAAAGTGGTTCAATTACTAAGCTTAACGCTGGTAATAATCATATGACAGGAAAAAAATCTCCAGCACAATCTAAAAAAGCAGGAGCAAAAACAAATCTAAGTAAATCAGATTACAAAAGATTCAAAAATGTAATATAAGGAAGGAGTAAAAAACATGGTAAGAGTAAAAAATAGTGTTGCAACACGCGCAAGACGTAAAAAAGTACTAAAAAAAGCCGAAGGTTACTTTGGTAGTAAACATAGACTTTACAAAACAGCACATGAACAAGTAATGCATTCAGAAAGATATGCATATAGAGACAGAAAACAAACAAAAAGAAACTTTAGAAAGTTATGGATAACAAGAATTAATGCAGAATGTAGAAACAACGACATAAGTTATTCAAGATTTATCGATGGATTAAACAAAGCAGGAGTAGAAATTAACAGAAAAATGTTATCAGAACTTGCAATCCAAGATAAAGAAGCATTTGCTAACTTAGTTAAAATTGCTAAAGGAGAAAAAGTAGAAACAAAAAAAGCTACTCCTAAAAAAGAAGCGCAAAAAAAAGAAGTAAAAGCAGAAAGCAAAGATTTAACTAAGCTTACAGTAGCAGACCTAAAAGCAATGGCTAAAGAAAAAAATATTGAAGGTTACACTTCAATGAAAAAAGCGGAATTAATAGACGCTTTAAAATAAACATACTAAAGGATTTTAATATCTAGTGCCAATAGGTGATATTATTTAGAACTTAGTAGAAGAAAAAAACAAAGGAGGAAATTATATGACAGTAGTGTCAATGAGTTATTTATTAGAAGCAGGAGTTCACTTCGGACATCAAAAAAGAAGATGGAACCCTAAAATGAAAGAATTTATCTATACATCAAGAGATGATATTTACATTATAGACTTACAAAAGACAGTAAAACAAATCGAAGAAGCATATGCAGAATTAAAGAAAATTGCTTCAAATGGTGGAACAGTTCTATACGTAGGAACAAAAAAACAAGCAATGGAAGCAATGGAAGAAAATGCTAAAAGAACAAACATGTTCTTCGTAAACGAAAGATGGTTAGGAGGAACACTAACTAACTTTAGAACAATCAGAAGTAGAATCAGAAGACTAGAAGAAATAGAAAAAATGGAAGAAAATGGAGTATTCGAAGCACTTCCTAAAAAAGAAGTAATAAAAATCAAAAAAGAATACGAAAAATTAAACAAAAACTTACGTGGTATAAGAGAAATGAAGAAACTTCCAAGCGCTCTAGTTATAGTTGATCCAAGATCAGAAGAAACAGCAATCAAAGAAGCAAGAAAGTTAAAAATACCAGTATTCGGTATAGTAGATACAAACTGTGATCCAGATATGGTAGATTACGTAATTCCAGCAAACGATGACGCAGTAAGAGCAGTAAAATTAGTAATTAATGCTTTAACAAATGCTGTAGCAGAAGTAAATGGAAACGAAATAATTGATTGTGTTTCACCAGAAGATCGTAAAAAAGCACAAAGAAAAGAAGAAAGACAAAAAGAAAACAAAAAAGAAATAAAACAAGAAAAAACTGAAAAAGAAGAAAAGAAAACTCCAATAAAAGAAGAAGTTAAAGAAAATCCAAAAGAAGATTTAGAATCAAAAACTTTAACAGAATTAAAAGCTATAGCAAAAGACAAAGGAGTAAAAGGTTATAGCACAATGAAAAAAGCAGATTTAGTAGCTGCATTAAAATAAAAGGAGGAAACTTAAATGTTCAGTGCACAAGACGTAAAAGCCCTAAGAGAAAAAACTGGGGCAGGAATGATGGATTGTAAAAAAGCTTTACAAGAATCAAATGGAAATATGGATGATGCCATTACTTGGTTAAGAGAAAAAGGAATTTCAAAAGCAGCAAAAAAAGAATCAAGAATTGCTGCAGAAGGTCTAGCAAAAGCAGAAATAAAAGGAAACAAAGCAATAATCCTAGAAGTTAATTCAGAAACAGACTTCGTTGCAAAAAATGAAAACTTCCAAAACTTCGTAAATGAACTAGCAGAAACTATTTTAGATAGTGATGCAAAAACAATGGACGAAGCATTAAATCTAGAAAAAAATGGAGAAAAAATAAGCGACAAAGTAATAGCAATAACTTCAAAAATCGGAGAAAAAATAAGTTTCCGTAGATTCGAAATAGTAGAAAAAACAGATTCACAAAACTTTGGAACATATGCTCATATGGGAGGAAAAATTGTTGTACTTACAGTAGTAGAAGGAGCAAACGAAGAAGTAGCAAAAGAAGTTGCTATGCATGCCGCAGCAATGAGACCACAATACCTAAATGAAAACGAAGTTCCAGAAGAAGTCCTAAATAAAGAAAAAGAAATCATGAAAGAACAATTACTAAACGAAGGTAAACCAGCAGAAAGAATAGATCAAATCATGATTGGAAAAATAAAAAAATTCTACGAAGAAGTATGCTTAGAAAATCAAATTTTTATCAAAGCAGAAAACAAAGAAACAGTAGGAAAATACCTATCAAATAATGGTGGTAAATTAGTAAATATGATAAGATACGAAGTAGGCGAAGGAATTGAAAAAAGAAACGAAAACTTTGCTGAAGAAGTAGCAAATCAAATAAAATAAAGGTTATCAAAAGATAATCTTTTTTCATGAATTAAAAAAATATTTTTAAACCAAAGAACTAATAAATAAATCAAAGAAAAAGATAAAATTATATTTAAAAACTAACCCAAATATAGTATAATTAACTAAAGGAGAGATATATAATGAATGATTATTTAAATTTAGCAAAAGATAAAATGGACAAAGCAATAACAGCCCTAGAAGATAAATTCACTAGTGTAAGAGCAGGAAGAGCAAATCCTAGTATGTTAGACGAAGTATTCGTAGACTACTATGGAACAAAAACCCCCCTAAAACAACTAGCAACAATCTTCGTTCCAGAAGCAAGACAAATAAGCGTAAAACCATTTGACAAAAGCCTACTTGGTAAAATAGAAAAAGCAATATTCGAAGCCAATCTAGGAGTAACCCCAAATAACAATGGAGAATCAGTATTTATAACAATACCACCTCTAACCGAAGAAAGAAGAAAAGAGCTAGTAAAACAAGTAAAAGAATATGCTGAAGAAGGAAGAATAGCAATAAGAAATATCAGAAAAGATATAATAGACACAATAAAAAAAGATGAACTACCAGAAGACGAAGAAAGAAACATAGTAGAAAACCTACAAGAAGTAGTAAACGACTACAATAAAAAAATAGAAAACTTAACAAAAGAAAAAGAAAAAGATTTAATGGAAATATAGAACTAATGTTTGATTATATTTCCTTTTTTTGTTATTATACATGTAGGTGATACTATGGAAAGAATAATCATGCACATAGATGTAAACAATGCATTTCTATCATGGACAGCACTCTATCTCTTAGAACAAGGCTATCAAACAGACATAAGAAATATTGAAGCAATAATTGCCGGAGATCCCAAAAAAAGATCAGGAATAGTCCTAGCAAAATCAACACCAGCTAAAAGAAAAGGAGTAAAAACTGCAGAAACTATATACGAAGCAAAAAGAAAATGTCCAAACCTAAAAATATTTAAACCAACCTACGAAATGTATAAAAGAAAAAGTGAAGAACTATTCAAAATTTTAAAATCATATACCCCCGACATAGAAAAAGCTTCCATAGACGAAGGGTACCTAGACTATGGAAAAATAAAAAATATATATGGAAACGAACTAGAATTCGCAAAGAAACTTCAAAATCAAATAAAAGAAGAACTAGGATTTACAGTAAATATAGGAATAGCAAACAATAAACTATGCGCAAAAATGGCCTCAGACTTTACAAAACCAAACAGAGTTCATACCCTATATAAAAATGAAATAAAACAAAAAATGTACACGCTCCCAATCGAAAATTTATTCGGAGTAGGAAAACAAACCGCAGAAAAACTAAAATATTTAAACATAAAAACCATAAAAGACCTAGCAACAAAAGACGAATATTCATTAAGAAAAATATTTAAAAACCAAGCAAAACACCTAATTGAAATAGCAAACGGAATAGATAACTCCGAAGTAGACTCATCAGAGTACAAACCAAAAGGAATAAGCCATGAACTAACACTAAAAGAAGACACAACATCCAAACAAGAATTATATAAATATCTAAGAATACTATCAGAAATGGTATCAAAAAGAATAAGAAAAGAAAATAAATATGCAAAAGTAATATGTGTAATCTTAAAAGACAACAAATTCAAAAGATACTCTCATCAAAAAAAACTAAAAAATCAAGTAAATAGCTATAACGAAATATATAACTACTCCAAAGAAATACTAAACGAATTCTATAAAAACGAAAAAATAAGACTAATAGGAATAAGATTAGACGATTTAAAAGAAGAAAAAGCCTATCAAACATCCCTATTTGATAAAGAACCAGAAAAAGATGAAAAAATAGACAAAATAATTGATCAAATAAACGACAAATATGGTAAACCAGTACTAAAAAGAGCATCAAACATTGATAATAATAAGTTTTAGAGGTATTATATAATAAAGGAGGAAATACATATGAAAACTATATTAGATTTATATTTAAAAAATAGAACAGTAATATTAAGATGTGATTTAAATGTAAGTATAAAAAATGGAAAAATAATAGATGACACAAAAATAAAAGAGAGTCTAAAAACAATAAAATATATTCTAGATCAAGGAGGAAAAGTAGTAATAATGTCCCATCTAGGAAAAATAAAAACAGAAGAAGACAAACAAAAAAATGATATGAAAATTGTTTATGAAAGACTAAACGAATTATTACCAGATAAAATAAGTTTCATTAACGAAACAAGTGGTTTAAAACTAAAAAAAGCAGTAAAGAAACTAGAATATGGAAAAGGATTACTAATTCAAAATACAAGATATGAAGATCTTCCAAAAAATAAAGAATCAGGATGTGATAAGAAATTAAGTAAGTTTTGGGCTAAACTAGGAGACTTTTATGTAAATGATGCCTTTGGTACAATTCATAGAATGCATGCCTCAAACTATGGAATATCAAATTACATAGAAAGTGCGGTAGGATTCCTAATAATGAAAGAATTAGAAAACCTAAATAGATTAGATAATCCTAAAAGACCATTCGTAGTAATTATGGGAGGCTCAAAAATATCAGATAAAATTGGAATAATAAAATCATTAATCAAACAAGCAGATTATATCTTAATCGGAGGAGCCATGGCCTTTACATTCCTAGAAGCAAAAGGTTACAGAGTAGGAAGATCCCTATTCGAAGAAAAGTATATTGATTACTGTAAAGAATTACTAAAACACTATGGAGATAGATTAATCCTTCCAGTAGATGTATATGGAACCTACAACCTAACAGAAAAACCAGATGTAATTTTGCAAGATGTAGAAAATATTCCAAACGATTTCATAGGACTAGATATCGGAGATGAAACAATAAAACTATTCCAATCAATATTAAAAAACACAAAAACAATCTTCTGGAACGGTCCTCTAGGAGCATATGAATATGAAAAATTCAGATATGGAACCAATGAAACTCTAAAATATGCTACAAAAAATGTAGAAACAGTAATCCTTGGAGGAGGAGACATAGTAGGATGCTCAAACCTACTAGATTTAACAAAAGACGTAACATTCGCATCAACCGGTGGAGGAGCAACTCTAAAATACCTAGAAGACCATAACCAACCAGGATTAAGGAATATGAAATAATGAAAAAAATAGTAGTAATAAACCATAAAACATATTTAACATTAAACGAAGCAAAAAACTATGGAATAGATATAAATGATTACATAAGAAGCGATCAAGAAGTAATAATATGTCCAAGTAATATCTACATACCATACTTCACAGGAAAATATAACTTCTCCCTAGGAAGCCAAAATATATCACCACTAGAAATAACCGGAGAAACAACAGGAAAAATGTTAAAATCATACAACATAAAATATGCACTAGTAGGACATAACGAAAGAAAAAATAACCTTCATGAAACAAACAAAGAAATAAATAACAAAATAAAAGAAGCTCAAAAATACAACATAACACCAATAGCTATCCTTGGAGAAACCTATTACGAACAACAACTAAAAAAATCCGGAGAAGTTATCACAAAAACCCTAAAAGAATATTTAAAAGACACAAATGACAACATAATAATAGGATACGAACCAAACTATACATTCAAAGAAAAACAAATCCCAACAAAAGACCACATCGAAGAAATAGTAAAACTAATAAAACAAATAACAAAAAGAAAATACAACAAAGAAATAAAAGTATTATATGGTGGAAACGTATCAAAAGAAAACATAAAAACATTAGAACAAATAAAAAATCTAGATGGGTACCTAGTAGGAAGAAAAGCTATAAATATAAAAGATATAAAAGAAATATTTGATGAAATGGAATAAGTTCGACAAAAAAAGCTAAAAAAAGCTATAGAACTTATTCCTTTTTTGTAGTAAAATAAAATTGCGTGGTAGTACGAAAGGAGAAACTATGGAAAAAATAAAAGTAGTTCTAGTTGACGATAACATAGAGTTAGTTAGAATGATAAAAGAATATTTTAGTAGTAATCGCGCAGGAATAGAAGTAGTATATACCGCAAAAGATGGTGAAGAAGGTTTAAATATTATCAAAAACAAACAAGATGAATATGATTTAATAATCTTAGACTTAGTAATGCCTAAAAAAGATGGAATAGCAGTACTAGAACAAATGAAACAAGATAACATAGATAAAAAAGTAATAGTACTAACATCATACAATAGTGCTGATATGATTAGAAAAACATCAGAATATGGAGTAAATTACTATCTATTAAAACCATTTGATCTTCCAGAATTAGAAAAAAGAATTCTAGAAACAACAAACCTAATAAAACAAGGAAACAAATCAGTAAACCTTTACAAACACAACTTACAAGTATCAATAACAAGCATACTTCATGAACTAGGAGTTCCATCTCACATAAAAGGATATCAATACATAAGAGAATCAATAATGATAGTATATGATAGACCAGAAATAATCGGAGGAATAACTAAAGAACTATATCCAGAAGTAGCACAAAAATACGATACAACAGTCTCAAGAGTAGAAAGAGCAATAAGACATGCCATAGAAGTAAGTTGGAACAGAGGTAGTTGGGATTTAATGGAAAACATATTCGGTCATAGTATAGATATTGATAAAGCAAAACCAACAAACAGTGAATTCATAGTAACCATCGCAGACAAACTCAAACTAGAGTTTGGAAAAGTATTAGTGTAGTAACCAAGATAGGGAAATAACTCTATCTTTTTATATTAAAAAATAATATAACAATAACAAAATATAATATAAACCATTGACAATATAATATAATAAGCATATAATATAAGAAGCAAAGGGGTGAGAAAATGGAAAACATAACAAGTCCAATTAGTGTTCAAGTAGATAGCCAAGATAAAGAAACTGCAAATAGTATCTTAAAAAGCCTTGGATTAAATATGAGTACTTTTGTAAATATGGCAATAAAACAATTAATATATGTTGAAGGTCTACCATTTGAAGTCAAAAGACCAAAACCCACAAAAGAACTAGAAGAAGCACTAAAAGAAAGCAATGATATTTTAGAAGGAAAAACCACAACCAAAGGCTATAACAATATCAAAGACCTGATGAGAGATTTGAAAAATGATTGAACAAACAACAAAATATACAATAAAAATGACCAACAAATTCAAAAAAGAATTTAAGAAATCATTAAGTCAAGGCAAAAATGAGAATAAATTCATAGAAATAATAGAAGTTATAGCAAACGATAAAAAACTAGACAAAAAATATAAAAACCACAAACTAGTAAATAATAAAATATACAATAATTGCTATGAATGCCATATAGAGCCAGATTGGTTACTAATATATCAAATAAAAGAAACAGAATTAATATTAGTGCTGGTATCAATAGGAAGTCATAGTAATTTATTTAGATAGGGAATAACTCTATTTTTTTATATAAAAACACAAAAATAACATCAAAATTAAAAACAAAAATAAGATAAACTAAAAATAGAAAGACGCTACTTGAAAAAGTAGCTTTTTTGTTATAGAATAAATGTATGAATAATACTAAGGAGGACGTAAAAGTATGAAAAAATTACAAAATCAAGATAGCAAACATTCGTTCGGGGGGGGGGTCATTTTATAACCTATTAAATAAAGATATAAAAGAATTAAATACGGTAATTCTGTCTTTATTTATAATAATATTTCTTTTTAGTGTAGGATTTATCTCATATAAAATAAATAATTCTTATGCCTTATTTTCAGATAGTATCGAAGGAACAAAAACCATAAATCTAGAAATAAAATTTCCATTTCTAACTGAAACTATAATAGAAAATTCTGGAAAAAGTGGAGAAACAGAAAAATTATCCCAACCAGCAACCACACAAATTCAAGCAACAACCGAATATCGCTATAGAGGAATAAACGTAAATAACTATATAATATTTAATAATGAATTGTGGAGAATAATTGGAGTATTTACAGTAGAAGACGAAAACGGCAACCTAACACAGATGACAAAAATAATAAAAGATGATTTAATACAGGAAACATATGTATATGATGAAAGTTCTAATAACTGGGAAAACTCATCACTATCAAAATACTTAAATAACAATTACTATTCAAAAATAAATAACAATTATAAATCTTTAATAGCAAAAGTAAAATATTATTTAGCATCTAGTACAAATACATACACAACAACAAATGAAATATATAAACTAGAAAGAGGGACAACAACAGCAACAGGTAATCCAAAAAACATTTACCAAAAAATAGGAATAATGTATGCTTCAGATTATGGATATGCAGCACCAAGTAATTGTGATACTACAAATTTATTTAATTATGATACAAGTTGTTACCAAAATGATTGGCTTTTTAAAAATATTGAAAATTCTGATAGCAGAGTAGAATGGGTAATTAATCATTACACCGGAAGTAGTAATGCAGCATGGGAAATAGTATTAATAACTAGTGGTACATACTCTGTAAAAGGAAAAGTAACAGAATCACACGGAGTATATAATAAAAATCATATAAGACCAACACTGTATTTAAAAAATACCACAAAAATAAAAAATGGTATAGGAACAAAACAAAATCCTTATGAACTAATAACCAATTGATAGAAAACCCTACCTTTTTTCTAAAAACACTTGCCACTCCCTTGACTATTTAAATCAAATAGACTATACTTAAATTATAAAAATAGTAAGGAGGCTTCATTTTATGGAACGAAAAATTACAAATGAATTAACAAAATGGAAAATAGACTCATATAAAAGACCATTATTATTATCAGGAATCAGTGGCTGTGGGAAAACTTATACAACATTAGAGTTTGGAAAAAATGAATATAAAAACACAGTATATTTTGATTGCAAAGAAAATCTAGAATTAGCTTATGTAATAGATAAAAATCAAACAAAAGAAAAATTAATAAGAGCGCTCTCTGCAATATCATTAGAAACAATACTAAAAGAAGACACTCTTATAATATTAGATAACATAACAGAAAAAATAATTACAACAATAAAAAAACTATTCACAGGAGAAGACTATCACATAATAATGATAACTAATGATGAAAATTTTGTAAAAAAACACAAAACAGAAGGAATAAATTACAAAAAAATGAACCTAGTAACATTCCAAGAATTTCTAAAATACAGAGGAAAAGAACAATTAATAGATTTTATAAAAGACTCCTTCAAAAACAATAAATCTATGCCATTCCATACCTTAGCAACAGAACTATATAACGATTATGTATTAACTGGAGGATATCCTAATGCCATAATAAATTATAAAAATAGCGAAGATTATAATTTATTAAGCAATACTCATGATAAAAATATAAAACTAATAAAATATAAACTATTAAAATTAGACAATCTAATAGATATAAAAAGAGGTCAAGAAGTATATAACAATATATCAATACAACTTCTAAAAGATAATAAAAAATTCCAATATGGAAATATAAAACCTGGAGCACGAAGTAAAGAATATGAAAAATCAATAAAATTCATGATAGAAAATAACATGATAATAAAAAGCACAAGAGTAAAAGAACTAACACAGCCACTAAGTAAAGCAAAAGATGAAGAAACATTCAAATTATACTACAACGACTCAGGAATTCTTTACAAAAAACTAAATGTAAGTGGTAATAGACTGATAACAAATGAAAAACTCCTAGAACTACTATACGAAAACAATATAATAGAAACCCTATCAAGAAATGGTTTTAATATATATCATTACCATTCCGGAGGAAAAGCCTTCATAGACATAGTAATCCAAACAAGAACTGGAAAAATTCTTCCAATAGAAATAATCCATGGAGAAGAAAGTGCTAAATCAAAAAGCATGACCCTTTCCATGAGAAAATATAATCTTAATCTTGGAATAAGACTAAGTAACGAAGATTTCAAAATAAAAAACAATATAAAATACATCCCATACTACGCAGCATTCTGTATAGTAGAAAGCTTATAGAGGTGAATAATGAAAAAAGTAATATTTACAATACTAGACGGATTTGGAATAAGAGAAGAAAAAGAAGGAAATGCCGTAAAAAATGCAAACACTAAAGCCATAGATAAACTAATAAAAGAATTCCCAAACTCAAAACTAAAAGCAAGCGGTGAAGCCGTTGGACTCCCACAAGGACAAATGGGGAACAGTGAAGTAGGACACATCACAATAGGATCAGGAAGAATAATAAATCAACCACTACAAAAAATAAACAAAGCCCTAGAAGATGGTTCATTTTATAACAACGAAGAAATACTAAAAGGAGTAAAATATGCCAAAGAAAATAATTCAAAATTACACATCCTAGGACTCTTATCAGATGGTGGAGTTCATTCTCACATAAATCATATATTTGCCCTTATAGATATGGCAAAAAAAGAAAACATAACAAAGTTATATATACATGCTTTTTTAGATGGAAGAGATGTAACATATAATAGTGCAAGAAAATACATAAAAATGTTAAAAGACTATCTAAACGAAAAACAAATAGGAACCCTAGCAACCTTATCTGGAAGATATTATTCAATGGATAGAGAAAGAATGTGGGATAAAACAAAAAAATGCTATGATGCGCTAGTAAATGGTGAAGCACCAATCATTACAAACTACGAAACAGTTCTAGAAGAAAACTACAAAAAAGGGATATATGATGAATTCATACCACCAACAATAATAAATGAAGAAGGACAAATAACAGATAATGACAGCATCATAGTAGCAAATTTTAGACCAGATAGATTACCACAACTACTAGAAGCCCTAATAAACAAAGATTTTAATCACTTTAAAACAAAAGAGTTAAAAAACATAAGATTATTAACAATGATGCCTGTATCAAACACATTAAAAGCTCCATCAGCATTCAAACATGAAACAGTAAACAATACCCTAGGAGAAGTCCTATCAAAAGAAGGATATAGAGTACTAAGAATCGCAGAAACCAGTAAATATCCTCACGTAACACATTTCATTGATGGAGACAAAGACATAAATCTAAAATACACAAGCAAAATCCTAGTACCAAGACAAAACGTTCCAACCTATGACCTAAAACCAGAAATGAGTGCAGAAGAAGTAACAGAAAAAATAAAATATCTAATAGAGGACTATGACTTCGTAATAGTAAACTATGCAAACGGAGATATGGTCGGACACACAGGAAACTATAACGCAGCCATAAAAGCAGTCGAAGAACTAGATAGATGTGTAAGAAATCTATACGAACTATCATTCCAAAAAGATATACTCCTAATCATAACAGCAGATCATGGAAACTGTGAAGAAATGATAGACAAAAACGGAAAACCACATACATATCACACATCAAATCCTGTACCATTCATAGTATGTGATAAAAAATATAAAGTATATGACGGAGAACTATCAGATATAGCACCATCAATCCTAAACACAATAGGACTACCAATCCCACAAGAAATGACAGGAAACATAATAATAAAAGAAAATAACCACTAAGGTTGTTTTTTTATAAAAAGGAGCAAATATGGAAATAGTAGATTTATATAATAATAAAAAAGAAAAAATAAATAAAACATGGGAAAGACAAAGCACCAAAGAACCACCACAAGGAGAATATAAACTAAATGTACACGTTTGGATTATCAACAATAACAATGAACTCTTAATTCAAAAAAGAGGAAAAACTCTAAAACGATACCCAAATAAATGGAACTTTACTGGCGGAGCAATAGACCAAAACGAAACCTCCCTAGAAGGAGCAATAAGAGAACTAAAAGAAGAACTAGGAATAAATATAGAAAACCTAGAATTCTTACTTTCATTTAAAAGAGAACACGATTTTGTAGACGTTTGGATAGGAAAAACAAACATAAACATAAATGACCTAAAACCATCAAAAAGAGAAGTCCAAGAAATAAAATGGGTAACCATACAAGAATTAAAAGATCTAATAAATAAAAATGAATTTGTACCATCAATAAAACTATACTATTCACTATTTGAAAACTTACTTAATAAATGCTATATAAACAATAAGAAAAATAATCAATAACCAAAAGATTATTTTTTTTGTAAATAAAATCCAAAAACAACACAAAATTATACAAAAAAAAACACATAAATGTTAAACTAATAAAGGAGGTAAAATATGAAACAAGAATGGCAAAATTTTAAAGATGGAAAATGGACAAAAGAAATAAACGTAAGTGATTTTATCAAAAAAAATTACAAATCATACAAAGGAGATGAAACATTCCTAGAAGAAAAAACAGAAAAAACAACAAAAATCTGGAAAGAATGTGAAAAACTCCTAAAAAAAGAACTAAAAAAACACGTACTAGATATAGAAACAAACAAAACATCTGGAATAAATAAATTTAATCCAGGATACATATCAAAAGACGATAACGTAGTAGTAGGCTTACAAACAGATAAACCACTAAAAAGAATAGTAAATCCATATGGTGGAATGAGAATGGTTTACCAAGAACTAAATGCTTATGGTTATAAACTAAACAAAGAAATAGACTATTACTTTAATAAATATAGAAAAACTCATAATCAAGGAGTATTTGATGCTTACACAGATGATATAAAAAAAGCAAGACACGTTGGACTCCTAACAGGACTTCCAGATGCATACGGAAGAGGAAGAATAATCGGAGACTATAGAAGAATAGCCTTATACGGAATAGATTTCTTAATCAATCAAAAACAAAAAGATCTACAAGAACTAACTGGAGAAATGAATGATGAACTAATCAGACTAAGAGAAGAAGTATCCATGCAAATAAATGCCCTAAACGAAATAAAAGAAATGGGTAAATCATATGGATTCGACTTATCAAAACCAGCAAAAAATAGTAAAGAAGCAGTACAATGGACCTATCTAGGATACCTAGCAGCAGTAAAAGAAAATAACGGTGCAGCAATGAGTCTAGGAAGAGTAGATGCCTTCTTAGACATATACTTTGAAAGAGATCTAAAAACAAAAAAAATAACAGAAAAACAAATCCAAGAACTAATAGATAACTTCATCATAAAACTAAGACTAGTAAGACATTTAAGAACCCCAGACTACGATGAACTATTCTCAGGAGATCCAACTTGGGTAACATGTTCAATCGGAGGAACAACAGAAAAAAACAAAAGCATGGTAACAAAAACAAGTTATAGAATATTACATACTCTAACTAATTTAGATCCAGCACCAGAACCAAATATGACAGTACTATGGAGTAATAACCTGCCAAATAACTTCAAAAAATACTGTGCAAAACTAAGTATAGAAACAGATTCCATCCAGTACGAAAACGATGACGTAATGAGACCAATATACGGAGACGATTACGCCATAGCATGTTGTGTATCAGCAATGAGAGAAGGAAAAGACATGCAATTCTTCGGAGCAAGATGTAACCTAGCAAAAGCCCTTCTATACTCATTAAACGGAGGAATAGACGAAGTAAAAGGCGATAAAGTCCTAGAAAACATAAAAAAGAACGAAGAAGAAATCCTAACATACAAAGAAGTAAAAAAATCATATTTCAAAGTCCTAGAACAAGTAGCAAAAACCTATTCAGATGCAATGAATATTATCCATTACATGCACGATAAATATGCTTACGAAAAAGGACAGATGGCCCTTCATGATACAAAAGTAAACAGATTAATGGCCTACGGAGTAGCAGGTCTTTCCGTAGTAGCAGACAGTCTATCAGCAATAAAATATGCAAAAGTAAAACCAATTAGAAACAAAGAAGGAATAGCAATAGACTTCGAAATAGAAGGAGATTTCCCAAAATACGGAAATGATGACGACAGAGTAGACAACCTAGCAAAAGAAGTATTAGAAAAATTCTACAAAGAATTAACAAAACACAAATGCTATAGAAATGCAACACCAACCCTTTCAGTGCTTACCATAACATCAAACGTAGTATATGGAAAGAAAACAGGATCAACTCCAGACGGAAGAAAAAAAGGAGAACCATTCGCCGCCGGAGCAAACCCAATGCATGGAAGAGACAAAAATGGAGCACTAGCATCCCTAAACTCTGTAGCAAAACTAGACTACCAAAACTGCTGTAGAGACGGAATATCAAACACATTCTCCATAGTACCAACAACCCTAGGAAAAACAAAAGAAGAGCAAATAAACAACCTAGTAGGAATCCTAGACGGTTACTTCATTCAAAATGCTCATCATCTAAACGTAAACGTTCTAACAAGAGAAACACTAATAGAAGCCATGAACAATCCAGAAAAATATCCACTTCTAACAATAAGAGTATCAGGATACGCTGTAAGATTTAATAGATTAACAAAAGAACAACAACAAGAAGTAATAAAAAGAACATTCCACGAAAAAATGTAATGGGAAGCGTAAGTAAAATAGAAACCCTAGGACTCCTAGACGGTCCAGGTATAAGAACAGTAGTATTCCTAAACGGATGTCCATTAAGATGTAAATACTGTCATAACCCAGAAACATGGCAAATAAAAGAAAACAATTACACAGAAAAAGAACTAGTAGAAAAACTAAAAAGAAATAAACCATATTATAAAGCAAGTAATGGAGGAGTAACCTTCTCAGGAGGAGAACCCCTAACACAACTAGAATACCTAACAAAAGTATCAAAACTCCTAAAAAAAGAAAACATCCACATAGCACTAGATACATCCGGACAAACAAATAAAAATCCACAAGAACTATTAAAATACATAGATCTAGTAATATTAGACATAAAACACACAACAAAAGAAGGTTACAAACAATTAACACAAGGAGACATAGAAAAACAAGAAAACTTCATCAAAGAACTAAATAAAACAAATATACCAGTATGGATAAGACAAGTAATAGTACCAAACATAACAGATAGCAAAGAATATATAGAAAGCCTAAAAAACTATCTAAAAAAAATAAAAAACATCAAAAAAATAGAACTATTACCCTTCCACCACCTAGGATTTAGTAAATACAAAGAACTAAACATACCAAACCCATTACTAAACACCAAAGAAATGGACACAGAAACATGCAAAAAACTAGAAGAAACACTAAATAAAGAACTAAATATAAGTAGATAAAAAAGGAATAAAAGAAAAATGAGAAGATACTTACTAGAAAATAGCAATAATACAAGAGACCTAGGAGGCTACTCCATTTCATTAGGAAAATATACAAAATTTGAAAAATTTATTAGATCAGACATAATTGAATCAATAAATGAAAATGAACTAGAATTCTTAAAAAAAATAAATTTAACTACAGTAATAGATCTAAGAAATAAAGATGAAATAAAAAGAAAACCAAATGCCTTAAAAAAACACTTTAATTATCATGTAGTAAGCCTCTTAGGAGAAAAATCTCCAAGTAATGAACACGATATCCCAGAAGGATACATAAATATATTCAAAAACAAAACAACAATTAAAGAAGTATTTAAAATAATTTTAAACAGTAAGGGATGCATTTTATTTAACTGTAATGCAGGAAAAGATAGAACCGGAGTAATATCTATGCTTTTACTATTATTAAAAGAAGTACCAGAAACAGACATTATTAATGATTATTCAGTATCATATAACAATATAAGAGATTTCGTAAGAACAATACACAAAAACAACAAAGACTTACCAGCATTTCTAGGAACTTCAAAAATGGAATATATGGAAGAAGCATTAAAATTATTTAAAAAAGAATTTCAAAACATAGATAATTACTTTAATTATTTAGGATTCACAAATAAAGAAATAGATAAATTAAAGAAAAAATTTTAAACCAAATGACTCTTTATCAAATATTGGGTATGAGCCCCAAAATGATAAAGAGTAATTTTTATTCCATTAGTATTTTTCTTGTTCATTCATTCTTAATTCTACCTTCCTCATTATGTCACCTCGGCGACATATTATATAACAGTGAGACATTTTCGCAAGTTAACACTTAAGACATTATCATAAATTAATCATAACTTAAAGTAATATATAATAAATATTTGTTGACATTTCGGGAACTTTATGTTAATATATTTCGCAAATGTGAAAATGGTGGGAGAGGAAAATCATGATAATAATAAATTCAAACAAAAATATTTATTATTATATTTTATATAAAACTATTAGTTTTATATTGTTTTTTGTTCTCGATTTTTATTTATTAAAAGTAGTGTAGTCAGTGCTTTTGGCAGCACTATTTTTATTATATAAGGAGGAGATTTAATGAAAAATATACCCAAATCTATTGAAAGTCTAATTAAAGAGCGACCAATTCTTGAACATAGTAAAAGAGGATTACCTGATTTAGGGAAACATTTAATATCAGACAATTTTTCACCAGAAGTAAAAAAGATATATGATGCTTTTGCTGTGTATGGTAATGAGTTATATCAGTTGGAAAAAGAAAGAATCAAAAATATGGAAACCAGATCTTTAGGTGGTGGTAGTCCTATGAAAACATCAGTTTTCCCACCATGCAAAACAGAGATTATGAATTATTTAGCATATAATGATTTATCAGAATACCCTTTAGCAGCTGGAGATGAAGACTCTAGAAAAGAAATTTTAAAATATTTGAGAAAAGAAGGGTTTAAAAGTAATAGAGGTTTAGATATTGATAATATTATTTTTACTGTTTCATCTACGCAAGCATTTAATATAATTTTAAATATTATATCAAGACCAAATGATGTAATTCTCATGACTGGGCCCAATTATGGTCTATTTACATTTGCGCCAGAAAGAGTTAGCGGTGCAAATGTTGAAATATTACCGTTAAAAGAAGAAGATAATTGGTATATTAACCCTGATAGTCTATCAAGAAAAATAGATGAAATAAATGAAAATTTATATAACAAATATGGAGATTCTCTTGGTTATGTTCCGAAAGTTGTTGCTTTTTTAAATGCTAATCCACATAACCCATTAGGAAAAGTTATGAATGCAAAAAATAAGAATATTTTAGAGAAAATTGGACAAGCATGTTTAGATAAAGGTGTTTTTGTAATTGATGATATAATTTATAGAGATCTCACTTATGATAGAGAAAATTTATCTATACCCATGGGAACATATGAAAAGTATTTTGATAATACTATAACTATAACAGGGTTATCAAAAAGTTATGGATTAGCCTCATTAAGAGCAGGAATGATAGTAGCCAATGAGGCAATTATACGTGGTGTTAGAAATTATATTTTTCAAACAATGGATTCATCCCCAGTGCTGCAAGGTAAAGCTTTGGCAGGAGCATTTAATTCTAGTTACACTAGAGAACAAGAGTATGAAAAATATTTTAATCCTATTATGAAAGAATATAAATACAGGTTAGAATTATTGAAAGCATTAGTTAAAGGTCTGGATTATGTTAAAAATAAAGAAACTAAATATATGATAGAAAAAGATATAAGAAATTTATTATCGATTGATTTAGATGTAAATAAAGTCTTGGATGGAATTCCCAATGTGGATTTTGTAAATAAAACTATTCCTGAATCTGGATTTTTCGCTTTGCTTGATTTTACTAAATTAAAGGACAAAGAAAATGAAGGAAGAATTGTTACTTCTGAAATTGAGTTACTTAAATATCTATATGAGCAGGAAAAAATAAAACTTATTCTTGGTAGTTCTATATCATGGCCTAATAGAAATCAACTTGTAGGAAGAGTTACTACAGCTTTAGAAAGAGATGACCTTATTAACCATATGGGCTCTATGAATAAATGTATAAGAAAGTTAAAATAAACAAGGTGATTTCATGAAAAAAGTCGGGCTAGTTTCTAATAACAAATATTTAAATAAAATCTCTGAAGATTTAACATTAAAAAAAGCTTTAACAAATGATGGAATAAATGCAGAAATTATATCATGGGAATATCCCAATAATAATTATTATGCATATGATTGCTTAATAGTGAGATCTGTTTGGGGATATCATAATAATTATCCAGCATTTAAGAAGTGGCTTCAGTTTATTAAAGATATGGGGATACCAATTTATAATAGCACAGACATTATACAGCAGAATATAAGAAAAGATTTACAGTTTGATATTCTTGATAGAAATGGTATTAGCCATGTTGATACTATTTTTCAAAAGGGCACCATAGATTACTCAATGGTAGGAGAAAATAAGGTAATTAAACCTATAATATCAGGTGGTGGGGACAACACTTATAAATCAGATGAAGTAAACTTACACAATTTAGAAAGTATTATAAAGGAAGAAGAAAACGGGATTATGATTCAGCCATATGAAAAAGCCATAGAAAAAGGTGAGTTTTCCATAATATATATAGATGGAGAAAATACACACAATATGATTAGGTTTCCTGGGGTTTTGTATAAAAAAGCAAAACCATATGAAATCAAAGACATTCCAAATAGCATTATAGAGTTAGCCAATCAAGTTAAGAATATTCCAGAATATAAAGATGTTTTATATATGCGGGTAGACATAATTGATGAGGACAATCCTAAAGTCATGGAAGTAGAACTGACTGAACCGGATTTGTTAACAAGGAACATTGTTTCTACTGAACCTATAAAAAAATTAAGTAGAGGAATTAGAAGGAGAATATAAATGAAAAATATAAAGATAGTTTTAACAGGTGGACCATGTGGTGGAAAAACATCAAGTATATATAATTTTGCCAATAAATTATCTAATAAATATAATATATTAATAGTTGAAGAGACTGCTAGAGCATTATTAAAATTAGGCTATTTAGACGAATATCCTATAAATACCATAGATTTTCAAGATATACTATTCAAAATTCAATTTATTAATGAGTATTATAGTGAACAAAATAGTGATTTATTATTATGCGATAGAGGATTGTTTGATGCATTAGCTTATATCGATGAAAAAGCATTTGAAGGATTACTTACTAAGAATAAATTAGATAAAAATAAATTGAGCACAACATATGATAAGGCTTTATATTTTAGAACAATAGCATATGAATATCCAGAATCATTTTGCTTACAAAGAATATATGAAACACCTACATCTGCAATTCAAAGAGATATACAAACATTACAAATATGGAAAGACAAAATTTTAAAAACAAAATATGATAATACTATTGGATTAGAAAAAAAGCAAGATATTATATTTTCTGAACTATCTAAATATCTATATAGTTCAGAAAATAATGAACATCACAATTTGTTTGAATATTATTCAGGACAATACATCAAAACTATGCAATATGATATAGGTGAAATAGTTGAAAGAAATAAAATTCCCGATTGTATAAAAACAAGAACATTGGAGTTGATAAAATGGTAAATTTATTATATTTTGAAGAATGTGAGTCTAATTTATCATATAAACTTTTTCAGAGAAAAGATATACATCCTGTTATCATTAGAACAACAAAAAATATGAATTTTTTTTCAGAAGAGTATTTAAGAAAAACGGATAACATGGATATTTACACTATTAATTATAATAATAAAATCGAAGATGAAATTATAAATTTTAAAAAATGGTTAAATGATAAAAATATTCAATTAGATTATTTTTTAAATGATTCTGAATATTATTTAGAGTTTTCAAATAAGTTTGCAAGACATTTAAATTTAGATGCTTTAACAGATGAGCAAATAAGGTGGGTTAGAGATAAATATTTTATGAAAAAAAGATTTAATGATATTAACATAGATACAGTTAAATATGCTACAGTTAATTCAAAAGAAGAATTAAAAAAGTATTTTATAGATAATAATCAAGAAAAAATTATCTTTAAACCAAGGTCTGGAATGAACAGTATAGATACATATATAATTGAAAGTTTAGATGATATAGAAAACTTAAAAGTTGATATTGAGCCTAACAAGTATATGGTAGAGGAATTTTGTAATGATAGAGAATGGTCAATTGAAAGTTTAGTTCAAAATGGACAAGTTTTAGATTCATATCTTACTTATATTCCTAATCCTACTATTTGGGCTTCGATATCCAATGATTTAAATTGTCATATGACAATGACAAAGGTGCCAAATTATTTTAAATTTATTCCTAAAAATTTTATACAAAAAATTGTAGATGGTATGAATTTAGAAAATGGTGTAATGACTATTGAAGTGTTCATATCAGATGATGGGAAGGTAAAAGCTAGTGAATTAGGTTGGAGGCTTCCTGGTTGTCAGGCGACTTTAAATCATAGTTTATCATATGGAATAGATATATATGATATATTATTAGATATAGCTATAAGAAAAAAAGTTAGTTTAAAATATAATGATAGAATAGTAAGCGTAGGAGACTTATATCTACCAAATAAAGAAGGTGTTGTAACTGAAGTAACTCCAATTGAAAGTTTATTGGAAATGGATGGAGTTATAAATGGCGAATTATTTGTAAAAATAGGAGATTATCAAAAAAAAAGAAGAGTAGGAAATGATGCTTCTGGGTGGGTGCAAGTCATTGGTAAAGATGAAAAAGAAACATTTAAAAAAATGCAAGTTATATTTAATAATTACATTATAAATACAAATAATGATATAGAGGTGAAAGAATATGTTAAAAAGAAAATTTAATTTTATAAGCATTTTGTTTATTATAAGTTTTATTCTTTTGCTTGCAGGATGTAGTACTACAAAAGTTGTAATAAATAATATAGAAGATTTAGAAAATAGTAATATTGGTATATATACAGGTTCAGAATATGACAGGATTTTAGAGGAGTCAACAAAAAATGCAAAAGCTGTATATTACAATAGTTACAGTGATGAAATAGCTGCTTTAAAATCAGGAAAAATAGATGGTTTTTTAACAGATGAACCATTGGGTAAGGAGATAGTTTCTAATAATAATAATTTAAAAATTTTGAATGAAAAATTAACAACTGATAGTTATGCTTTTGCGATTACACCTAATAAAAAATCATTAAAGGAAAAAATTGATAATGTTATTATCGAGATGAAAAAAGACGGTACTTTAGAAAAATTTGAAAATAAATGGATGGGTAAAGATGATAGTAAAAAGATATTAGATTCTTATAATAACAAAAAGCAAACAATTAAATTTGCCACTGTTAGTGGATCAGCACCATTTGCATATATGAAAGATAACAAAATAGTTGGATATGATATTGATGTTATAAATTATATTGGTAATGAATTAAATTATAATGTTGAAATTGTAGAAATGTCTTTTGAGGGAATAATTCCAGCTTTAAAATCAGGAAAAGTTGACATTGCTGGATGTTCCATAATTGTTACAGAAGAAAGAAAAAAATCAGTATTATTTAGTGAACCTAATTATACAGGAGGAATAGTGGTGGTTGTAAGAGATGAAAAGAATTAAAAAACAAAGTTGGATTTTTTTAATAGCAATTATTTGTTGTATTTGTTTGGTATATTTTAATATTAATAGTATATCAGATTGGTTGCACAATGTATATATAAGCTTCAATCGAACTTTAATTGATGAAAACAGGTATATTTTAATATTAAAAGGTTTAGGTACAACTGTATTGATTTCTTTTGCATCGATAATTATCGGTTCAATATTAGGATTATTTCTTTATTTATTACAACGAACTAACAATATATTTTTAGAAAAAACATCAAAATTAATTGTTCATATTTTGCAAGGCATACCTATAACGGTCTTGTTATTATTATTCTTTTATGTTGTTTTCGCAAATATAAATATTGATCCTATTTTAGTAGCTATTATAACATTTTCAATTTATTTTTCAGCATATATGTGTGAGGTTTATAAAGGTTCATATGATTCAATAAACGAAAATCAAATTAATTCTGCTTATGCGTTAGGTTTTACTAAAATTCAAACAATAAAATACATAGTATTTCCACAAATGTTATCATTTGCATTACCTGTGTTTAAAAACGAAAGTGTCACATTGATAAAATTAACATCTATATCAGGATATATATCAGTTATGGAACTTACTAAAGCCAGTGATATTATAAGAAACCGAACTTATGAAGCATTCTTTCCTTTAGTCGTTACAGCATTTATATATTTTGTGTTATGTTATTTATTTGGAAAAATGTTGGATTATTTAAATAAGAAAATTAACAAAAATATTTTAAGAAAGGAAACTAAAAAATGAAAAATTGTAACTATATTCTAGAATTAAAAAATGTTTCAAAAAGATTAAATAACGAAATAATATTTTCCAACATAAATTTAAAAATAAAAAAAGGAGAGGTAATATCTATAATAGGAGAATCTGGTGTTGGAAAAACAACATTATTAAAATGTATTAATAAATTATTAGATATTGATGAAGGGACTATTTATTTTAATAATAAAAACATCAAAGATTTAGATTTGATAGAATCACGAACAAAGATAGGTCTTGTATTTCAAGAGTATAATTTATTTGAAAATCTAAATGTGTTCGAAAATTTAATGATAGGTCTATTAAAAATAAAAAAGATGGATAGGAAAACAGCAGAGTCTAAAGTTGATTCTATTCTACACTATTTAAAATTAGAAAATAAAAAATTTAATTATCCGAAAGAACTTTCTGGTGGTCAGAAACAAAGAGTGGCTATTGCTAGAACATTGTTAATGAAACCCGATATTATGTTGTTAGATGAGCCGACAAGTGCGTTAGATAAAGAAATGAAAGATAGTGTACTGAATATTATTAAAGAAATTGTGAATGAAGATATGACACTAATTATAGTTTCGCATGAAGATGAATTTATAAAGAAAATTTCTGATAATATTTATCAGTTAAAGAATAACAAATTACAGAAAATGTGATACAATAAAGGAGGTTACTAGAATGCAATATGTTATTTTATCTAATGGCAAAGGAACAAGATGGAATAATTATATGGGTATAACGAAACAAGAAATTGTTATTAATGGCGAAAACCTGTTGCAAAGAATTGTTCGTCAAATAAAAAATTCAGATGAAACAGCTAAAATAATTATTTCATCAAGTAACCCTAATCATGAAGTGACTGGATGTATTCGATACTCATCTAAAAATACAAATAAAGATAAAAAAATGTATTTATATGAGAAAATAAATGAGCCAATAATATTTTTATATGGAGATACATATTATGAAAATAACATTATAGATATAATAGTAAATAGCTTTACAGATAAAGTATTGTTTTTTGGTAATGAGAATGCAATTATAGCCATAAAAGTAATTGATTATCAATTGTTTAAAAATAAATTAGATGTTTACAAGGGAGACAAAAGATTGTTACATGAATTTGAAGAGTATGATATTGATAGGCTGTTTATCAATGTTGGTTATAATTTCAAAAATATAAATACAAGTGATGATTATCATGAACTACTTAAAATTAAAAAGTTAATTAAGGCAAATAAGAGGTGAAATAATGAAATTTATCGAAAGAATATATAATTATGACAATTTAAAGCTTGAGGAAATTAACGAAAAAACAACTAGAGCAAGAGCTATTCTTATTAATTCAAATAACGAAGTATTAATGTGCTATTCTAATGGATTACAACATTATGAATTTCCAGGGGGTCATTTAGAAAAAAATGAAACTTTAGAAGATGGTTTGAAGAGAGAAATAAAAGAAGAAACAGGTATAACTATTGATTTGGAAGAGATTAATCCATTTTATGGTATAAAGTATTATTGTAAAAATTATCACAATAGTGGAAGAAATAGATTGGTTGAAATATATTATTATGTTGTTTATTGTGATGATGTATATGATGATTCTGAAAAACAATTAGATATCAATGAAGTTATACAAAATTATGAATGTCAATATATAAGCGTGGATAACTTAAAAAGCATTTTAATAGAGAATAAAAAAACTACCAAAGAAAATAATTCTGCTCTTGATGATATGATATTAATTTGGGATGAATTTTTAAAATCAAATAAAGGTTAATACTATGGAAGATTATGATGTTTTAAATGAAATGCATTCTATTAATCAAAAAATAGTAATGCTTGTCGAAGATGATGAAAAATTGTTTTTTGACATTTCTTCTTTTTGTGAAGTAATGCCACTAAGATTTTCATATGATTTATCAAACTTTAGTGATTCATATATAGAAAAAACAAAAAAATTATTTTCATATTATTTTAATTTAGAAAATTCATATAAAAATGAACTGTTGCGATTAAAAAAACATTTTACGCATTTTTCAAGATTTCCTTTTATTCTATATATAAGTAAATCAAATAATAATTATGAAATTATAAATAGTATTTGTGAAGATTTAAATATAGAATGTGTAACCAATAAACAGTTATTTATCAAGAAAATTAAAAATAATAGAAACATTTTTTTAATAGATAGTGATGGTACTTTAAAAGATTCACAAGGGTTAATCTCAAAACAAAATATAAATGCTATAAAAAGAATAAAAGAGTCAAAAGATTATGCAATTATTTGTACAGCCCGACCTAGATATAATGCAATTCAAGTTATGAAAGAAAGTGAAGCTAGTAATTATATTATTTCATTTAATGGTGGAGAAATATATGATTTAAAAAATAATAAGATTATTAAAGCCTTTTTTATAAATAAATCGATTGCATATAAAATCATTAAAGATTGTTTTGAACTTAATCTAAGATTAGTTATAAGCACTGATAAATTTGATTTTGTGACTAAAGAGGTTAGAAACGCTTCGCAAAAAATATTGAATAATAATTATGTAGAGCAATTAAGAAACTATAGAATAAAAACTTTAATGATTATAGATAAAGATAAAAAGAAAGTTAATATGTATAAACACAAATTAAAAAATAATAAAAATATAGCAATAATCAATGAAAAAGGCAAGACAGATAAATATTATGAAGAATGGTTTGTTGTTGGAAATAAAAAATCTAACAAAGGCTGTGCTTTAATTAATATATCTAATCACTTAGGAATACCTATTCATAATGTTATAGCTATTGGTAATGATTATAATGATATACCAATGCTAAAGATTAGTGGAATTAGCTTTGTGGTTAATAATTCTGATGAAACCATTAAAAAATATGCTGATTATATTGTTTCTTCAAACGAAGAAACTCCAATTTTAGATATGGTAAATATTATATATAAATAGCTTTGGGGGGATTTGCATGAAAGAATTAGTATTTAATCATGATAATTTAACAAAGAGTGATATTGATGAAATTATTATTAGAATCAAATGTATAATAATAAATAGTCCAAATGAAGTGATGTTAGGATATTCAGATAATACGTATCAATTTCCCGGTGGACATTTATAATCAGGTAAATCTTTTGAAGAATGTCTAATCAGAGAAATAAAAGAAGAAACAGATATTGACATTTCCAACTCCGAAATAAAAGGCCATTTTAAGAAAATAACATATTATAATAGAAATTATCATAATACAGGTAAAAATCGCCAAAATGATATTTATTATTATATTGTCAATACTGATAAAGAATTTAATATGAATAATGCTAATTTAAGTGAAATTGAACAAAAATATAATTTTGCTGTAAAAACTTTTTTTCTTGATAATGTGAAGAATATTTTAATTGAAAGTATTTCTGATAATCCGATCAACGAATATATAGTAAAAGAAATGTTAAATATATTTTCAGAATATGAAAAAGAAAACAAAAAAACACTTAAAAAATAGTATGAGTTTTAAATCTTTCTAATAAAAAACACAAAGATAAAAGATAATAAAATTAATTATAATAATAGGAGTTTAATCTGAACAAAAACATTGGTAAATGCAAATAAAACGCAAAATTACCAAAAAATGGTAAAAAATATTGATTTTTCAAATAAATAGTTTACTATAGCAAACAAATTTAACTTTAAGGGGTAAGCTATGAATTATAACAAATGGAGTTTATATTTGCCAGAATAATCAATTAAACAATTTAAATTAGATAAGGAATTTTGCTCTCAAAACTTAATACTAAAAAACAAAAGAGAGAATAATAGCTATCATTGGCTATCGTTCTCTCTTTTTTATAAATAAAAAAGTAATAGCATTACCTGAAGAAGATACTATATTCATAGATAATAAGAATATAAAAGCAATAGGTGGGGATCAACTTACTATACTTTTGAAAATGGTAAAAAACAAAAAATAGAAATAGAAAAAGAATAGAGGAAAATCCTTAAAAAATATAAGCTAATAAATAATTAAATAAAAAAATAATAAATATATTGATTTTTTCATAACAATATATTATATTTAAAATGTAAATTACAAAAGGAAGGAGAGTGATTAATTATGAATAAAATGAATATAAACACACAAATAAAATTAATAAACAATGCAGAATTAATCACAACTCTGAATTTTTAAACATACAAAAATATCATTTATATCTAATTAAGTCTGCATTGTTGCAGATTTTTTTAAGAAAGAAGGAATAAAATGATATTAAATAGAGACAAAAATATTAAAAAAATAACTCATGAGAAAGGTAATATTAAAAAAATATGAAAAATATAGAACTAGTAATACCTAAATTAAATGAATATTCTTATGAACAAAAATTATATAAAGACACAAAAACAATGGCTTATAATGCTGGATATTCTGTTAATTATGAAGGATATCATTATAATACTGGTTGCATTGACTTTAAAAAAAATAAATGGAAAGAAATTTATAACAAAAGACAAAATGAAAAAAACTACTTTTCATACATTAAAGAATGTAATATTAATAAATACATTGGATATGTTAGCTACTGGCACAATGAAACAAATAATATTTATGAATGCGACATTTTAATTGAACACCAATACAGAGGAAAAGGTTATTCAAAAGATGCACTTAAACTTTTAGTAAAAAAAGCAAATGAAAATGATATAGAATATCTTTATGACACATTTGAAAAAACAAGAAAAAACGCACAAAAACTATTCTTAGATGTAGGATTTGAAGTATATAAAAAGACAACATTAAAAAAATTTAATAAAACACTAGAAAGTATAACATATAGAATTAAGACAAGTAAAGCATTGCCCAATATAAAAAGTATAAAAACCAAAGAAGATGTTTTAACTTTTATGAAAAATAATATAAGATATGGATGGATAGATAATAACAACAATATACATATTGGTAATATGAAAAACTTTAGAAAACTATACAGAACCTTATCTATAAAAGAAATATTAAAATATGGAATTGGTACATGCATTGATCAAGTTAAACTAATGAACTATTTATTAAATAGTATAAACATAAAAAACAAAATGTTTGCAACAAGAATATATGAACCTAATGATTTTAATAAAATTAATGAAGAAGAACATATGCATTGCTTTATACTTTGCTATATAAATAATAAAGTTTATCATCTAGAACACCCAAATTGGTATAAAATAGGCATATATGAATATCAAAACGAAAAAGAAGCATTAAAAAAAATAAATGATTATTATATTGAAATATCAAATGGCCAGCCAAGACCTATAACAGAATTTTACGAAGTTAAATCAAATATCACATTTAAAGAATTTAATAATTATATAAATAGTTTAGAAGTCTCATTTAGAAAACTACGTGATTATAAAGAGGACTATACTAAACTATATAATTGGTGTAGTAATAAGAATGTATATGAATGGTTTGAACAAAGAGTATTACCCTATGAAGAAATATTTACTAAATACAAGAGAAAATTATTAAAGAAAGAAGAAAATTTGTATATTATAAATTTTGATAACAAAGATATCGGTTTAGTTCAGTTTTATAAATACAAAAATGATGTAAACATAAAACAATTAAAAAAATATAAAAATCCATATGAATATGATATATTTATAGGAGATGAAAACTATATAAACAAAGGAATAGGACAAAAGATAGTAAATAGTATAAATAATATCATATATGTAAAATATAATGCAGATTGTATAGTATTAAGACCATTTAAAAAGAATAAAAGAGCTATCTGCTGTTATCAAAAATGTAATTTTAAAAAAATATATGAATACGAGGATAAAGACACACTAGGAAGCAAAGAAACTACAATAGTTTTATTGAACAAAATTAACAGATGGACATTCGCCATAAATACAGAAAAATTGCTTAATCTTGTATTAGAAGGAAAGAAAACAGCTACTACAACTTTATATGAAGGTGGTTATTTACCAAAGAATGGAGAACTATCAATAATAACAGATTCAAAAGATAATAATGTATGTATAATAAAAACAAAAAAAGTTATTGTGACTGAATTAAAAAATATTACATGGGATTTAGCAAAATTAGAAGGAGAAAATAAAACATTAAAAGAATGGCAAAAAGCACATATAGATTATTACAGAAAAATTAATTCCAACTTTGATGAAAATTCTAAAATACTATTCGAAATATTTGAGGTGGTAAACAATGAAAATAATTGAATATCAAGAAAAATATTTAGAAGATGTAAAAAAACCTACTTGTAGAACTAGAAGAATATATAATCAAAATAGACAAAGATAATTTAGATAGACTTCATCCAGACTATAGAGAAAAATTGGCAATCATCGACCTAGAAGAACTAAAAAATAATGAAGGAAAATGTTATTTAGCAATAGAAAACCAAAAAGTAATAGGATTAATAATGGGATATGTAATAAAATATGGAAAATATGATTATTTAGACTATAAATGTTCAAGAAGTGGTGAAATATCAGAATTAATAGTATCAAAAAATGCAAGAAGTAAAGGAATAGGTAAACAACTTATGCAAAAGATAGAAATATATTTTAAACAAATAAATTGTGAGTATATACTAGTAGATGTATTTGCTTATAACGAAAATGCTATTGAGTTTTATAATAAACAAGGATATCATCCAAGAATGTTAAGAAATATAAAAAAATAAAATAATTAATAAAAAGGAGAAAAATCATGGAATACGAAATTAGATTTTATTACCCCTCAAAAGAATATAACAATAAATTAAAAGAATTAAAAAAAATAAAAGAACTAACATATAAAGGAAGAATGCATGAAATAACATCTCAATTTGATCACCCAAATAAAGAAATGAGTTTTTATTCTAAAGAAGTAGATGGCCGTTTCAGAATTAGAAAAACAACATACAAAAATAATAATAAATGTATACTAAGCTGGAAAAGAAGACTTAATGATACAACATCAGGAAACATAAACAAAGAAGAAGAAATAGAACTTACAATAAAACCAGAAGAATATGATAACTTAATGTATATAATTAATAATATCCTCAAAATGAAAGAAATAGAAACATACGAAAGATATAGAACAATATTCTCAAATCAAGAAATAGAAATAGTGTTAGATGAATACCCATTCGGACTAGCATTAGAACTAGAAGCAAAATCAAAAACCAAGGAACCAGAACTAATTATTGACCAATATATTAAACTTTTAAATCTAAACTACAAAGACTCTTATAGATTATCTTGGGATGATAAATATGAAGAATTATGCAATAACCAAAACATACCCAAACATAATAAAGTTTTATTTAACAAAGAAATGCCACAAATAAAATAATATAACAATAGAATGTAAATAAAGGAGGAACCAATGAACAAAGACTTAACAATTAATATAAATGACAAAATACTAAATATAAGATCAGGATGCTTATTAATATATGAATACACCTATCTAATAGAATGCACAAAAAATGAAAACCACCAAACAATTCCAGGAGGAAGAATAAAACTCCTAGAATCCTCAAAAGAACAATAATAAGAGAACTAAAAGAAATAATTGAAAATTAATCAAGCTTAATAACTCCATCAGAATCATTTATCTTCAAAATATTATCAGGTAAAAAATTCAAAATATCTTCAGATAAACAATCAAAATGAGGAACTATAACCCTATCACAAAAATCAAAACCATTATCAATAATTCTAGTTTTATGAGTTGAAGTATCAATATATTGTTTATTAAAAATCATAGCACCCGCAGATTGTCCAATTATTATACCACCACTAATAATAAAATTATTTATTAAATCAAACAAATTATTGTTATATATAGAATCCATTAAATACTTAGGCTCACCACCAGTAAAATATATAACGTCAAAACAACTTAAATTTAAATTATTACTATCTATATCAACTATCTCACAATAAATATTATTCTTCTTAAGTTCTTTATAAACATTATAAGAAGAATCCCTATTCTCACCAATAAGTCTAGCATTGGGAATAATAACAACTCTCTTATTTCTAAGAACATCAATAATTTCATCGTAGGAATTAATACTTTCTTTATGTCTAGTATCAACTCCATAACAAGTTAAATAAATATTCATAACAATACCTCACTAAAAAAATTATAACACCAAACCAAAAAACTAACAAAAAAACATATCAAAAAACAAACTAATAACCAATACAAAATAAATAAAAAAAGGAATGATAACATGGAATTACCAATAAAAGTACAAGGAGTAGTATATACAAAACCTAATCAAAAAATAGAATACTTACTAATAAAAAGAAACAAAAAAGATGGTGCCTTTTGGCAATCAGTAACAGGCACCCTAGAAGAAGGAGAAACACTTAAAAATTGCTTAATTAGAGAAATAAAAGAAGAATTAGGTATCACAAACATAAAAAATATCTCTAACATAAAACAAATAATACAATGGCCAAAAGAAAATAATTTCATAATCACAGAATATGTCTTCATTGTAGAAATAAACAAAAACCAAAAAATAACTCTATCAAAAGAACATACTAACTACAAATGGTGTAATTTCAAAGAAGCCTACCAAACACTAGAAAAAGAAAATAATAAAAACACTCTAAAACTAATGAACAAAGAACTAATAAATTAATATAAAAAAGTTTCAAAAAAACTTACGAAAAAAAATTTTTTGTGCTATTCTTAAAAAGAACCGAAAAATGTGTGATGAACATTATCATCACATTATTTTTATGCAAAAAAGGAGGAAAACATGGAAAAAAGATTACCAAAAAATAACAAAGAAGGACTAATATATGGTCTTACAATAAGCATAGTAACTGTAACTTTAATGGTTCTTTTAAACATAGGAACAGAAAAAGGAATAAATAAAGATTCTTTAATAATTATGTTAAAAAGTATCCCAATATTTATAATACTAGCAATGTTAATAGAAACATTTCTAATAGGAAGACTATCCTCAAAACTAGTAGATATATTTACTGAACCATCCGATGGATTTAACACAAAAATACTATTTAACATACTCTTCTGTGTAACAGGAATGTCAATAACATTTACCTTAATAGGAACAATAATAAACACAGGAATTTCCCAAGAATTAATAGAAAACTTCCTAAAACATTGGCCAAGAAACTTCTGTATTGCTCTATGGATAGAAATGCTTCTAGCACAACCCCTAGCAAGAAATATAATGAAACAAATTCACAAAGAAAGGAAAAATTAATATGGAAAATTTAATAATAACAATAAATAGAGAAAACGGTTCAGGAGGAAGATATATCGGAGAACTCTTAGCCAAAAAATTAAACATAAAATGTTATAACAACGAACTTTTAACAGAACTATCAAAACAAGACAAGAAAATAATCAAAAAAACATTATAAAATAAAAATATAATATCAAAAAAGCATAAATACATAAAAAAATAGTAACAAATCTTTATTTCATTACTATTTTATTATTCTTTAAATAATTTACTGACTCAACAAGTTCCATTTTCTGTTTTACTTCAATAACAGCATATACATCAAGCTTTTTTATTAACAAAATTTTTTCCTTAATATTCATAACCCCAGTACCCAAAGCCATATGATCACTTTTTCCATTAAAATCATGTATATGAATATGATTTATTCCATTATTAAAACCTAAAAAAAAACTCCTCAGCATTACTATTATTCTTCAAATCATGACCCATATCTAACGTAAAAAACAAATTGTTAAAAGCACCAACTATTTTAAAACCTTCTTTTAAATAATCAGGCAATTTCAAGTTTTCAAACATTATTTGAACACCAAATTTCTTACCTAACTCATTTAGAAAAGCACAAGAATCTTTTAAACTTTTCTTGTATTCATCAAGATACTTTTCATATATAAATATTTTTTTATTAGGAAGCGAAAAATGAATTCCAGGATCCAAATGCAAATTATATTTTTTAATATTAAGTTGCACCCCGCGTTCAACTATCGCTTCTATTTTTTTTAAATATGCATTTCTTATATCATTATCTAATTCTCCAACATCTAATTTTTCAGATAAATGTATCGTAAACTCAATATCATATTCTCTTGCAAAATCTTTTAACTTATCTGAAAGTATACAATAAGGCAAATCCATGTTCAATTCAACAAAAGAAAGATTTAATCGTTTAGCAAGTTTTACATTTTCTTCTATTGTATTATATTCTATCATCGTAGGCATACCAAACTTCATATTCTATTCCTCCTTATAACAATTATATCACATCGTATTTTTAATTTAAAATAAATATAAATTAAAAAAATTAACCCAAATAAAACACCTAAATAACAATAATACAAGACATAATTCTCATAGTGTAATACCCCTAAAATTTGACAAAATCCAAAAACACTGGTAAAATACTTAATTGTCGCATGAAAAAGAGGTGTATAAAATGTTTTATGACGAAAAACAAGCAATAGAAAAAGTTGAAGAAGAACCGTCCCAGATATTTAATTTAATAGATGAAGGACATTTAGAATTAGTAGATAAAATTTTAAGAAAGAAATCTACAGATATCAACACAGTAAATGATCAAGAAGATGATATATTAAGTTATTTATTAAAGAAAAATCACTATGACTTAGTATTAAAACATATGAAAAAGAAAGACTGGAATGTAAATCATCAAAATAGTGATGGTAACACATTTGCTCATATTCTAGTAACAAAAAAATATTTAGAAGTAATAGACATAATAAAACAATTACACAAAAATAAAAGTTTCTTACCAAATATAAGAAATAAACAAGGACAAACAATTTTAGATAGATCAATAAATAATAACTACATCTATACAACAGTAAAAATTCTAGAAGATGAAAGATTTAACAATATAGATTTAGTATCATTTAAAAATCTATATGAAAATTATATAAAAAATGATAACTATGGAACATATTCAAAAATGAACAACCTAGAAGTCATAGTAGACAACTTAAAAGAAAAAGAACTACTTCCAAAACTAACAAAAATAATTAATTCACTAACAAACAACTTTGAAGAAGTAAAAAAATTAGTAAAAATGGGTGATATAAAAACACTAGACAACATGATATATGGAGTATTAACAGAAACAAAATAATCTTAAACGAGAAACCTCTCGTTTTTTCTTTTAGCAAAAAACAATCAATTGACTAACCATAACACCTATTATATAATTACCATAAGGAAGTGAAACTATGAAAAACACCAAAATAACAAATTTACTAAAATCAAAAAAGTTCAAAATAATAACCAAAATACTAATAATTATAATCATAATTACAACAACAATAGCAATAATTCATAAAGAAAACGAAAAAACAAAACAAGAAGTATTACAAAACATACAAGAAGCAATACCAGATAAACTATTGCCAGAAAACTATTCTATAAATGCCGACAAGGAATTCAAAGTAGACAAAAACCAAATAAAATACAAAATACTAAAAGATACCATCACAAGAGAAAATAAAACAACCTATAAAGTAAAAGTATCATACCCATCTGAAGTAAAAAAACTCCCAAAAGAAAATAATATAGAATCCAGTCTTATAACAAGTGGTGAAGATATTTTTTACATAGAAATATCCCCAAAAACCAAACAAATCCAAAAAATAACTCTAAAAAATAAAGAAATAATATATAAAAAATAATAACCCAAGATAAATTATTGATTAATTTGTCTTTTTAATTTATAATCTATATCTAGGAAGTGATACACATGAATATGCCAAGCTTAAAAGAAGCAAGAAAAAGGACAACAAAAGAAGTACAAACAAAAAACTATAAAGCAAATGATGAAAACAAAAAAGTCCTAAAAGATAAAACCTTTTTCTTAAAAACATATGGTTGTCAAATGAACGAACACGATAGCGAAAACATGAAAGGACTCCTAAAAGAACTAGGTATGAAAGAAGTAAAAGATTTCGAAAATGCCGATTTAATCATGTTAAATACCTGTTCAATAAGAGAAAATGCTCATAACAAAGTATTTGGAATGTTAGGAAGAATAAAACATCTAAAACAAACAAAAAAAGATATAGTCGTAGGAATAACAGGATGTATGACTCAAGAAGAAGTCGTAGCAAACGAAATAAAAGAAAAATATAAATGGATGGACTTTGTACTAGGAACACATAACATCCATAAACTAGGAGACGTAGTAGCCGGTTCCTTCAAAGAAAGACATCTAACAATTGAAGCACCAAGTATCGAAGGAGACATCATAGAAAGCATGCCAGTAGAAAGAGAAAACAAATATAAAGCTTATGTTAATATAATGTATGGCTGTGATAAATTCTGTACTTACTGTATAGTACCATATACAAGAGGAAAACAAAGAAGTAGAAACAAAGACGATATTATAAAAGAAGTAAAAGAACTAAAAGAACAAGGATACAAAGAAGTAACCTTATTAGGACAAAACGTAAATGCTTACGGAAAAGACCTAAACACAAACTATAACATGGCAAATCTACTAGAAGACATAGCAAAAACAAACATAGAAAGAGTAAGATTTATGACATCTCATCCATGGGACTTTACAGACGAAATGATAGATATAATAGCAAAATATCCAAACATAATGCCAAGTATTCACTTGCCAGTGCAATCCGGAAACACTAATATATTAAAATTAATGGGACGAAGATACACCAAAGAAGAGTACTTAACCCTATTTAATAAATTGAAAGACAAAATAAAAAACGTGTCAATTTCAACAGACATAATAGTAGGCTTCCCAAACGAAACAAAAGAACAATTCGAAGATACAATAGACCTAGTAAACAAATGTAAATTTGATCTAGCCTACACATTCATCTTCTCAAAACGAGTAGGAACCCCAGCAGAAAAAATGAAAGACGAAATAACTCAAGAAGAAAAAGAACAAAGACTATATAGACTAAATGATTTAATAAATAAATATGCACTAGAAAATAACAAAAAATTAGAAAACAAAATAGTAAAAGTCCTAGTCGAAGCACCAAGTGATAAAGAAGGATATCTAATGGGCTACACAGATACCAATAAACTAGTAAACCTAAAAGGACCCGAAACAATACTAGGACAAATAGTAAACGTCAAAATAAACGAAGCAAAAACTTGGAGTCTAAACGGAGAATATGTAAAATAAAAACATATTCTTTTTTTGTAAACAAAACAACTAAAAACGCATAAATTAAACTAAAGGGGAGTGATTATAGTGGCTAACTATAGAGAAATTGTAACAAAAACAGTACTAGGAAAAGGAAAAAGATTATTCACCAATCATTATAGTTTAACACCAGAAGAAAAACCATCAACTATATTAGGGTGCTGGGTAATAAATCATCTCTTGGTTGTTGGTGATAACCATTGTAAAATATACTAATACCGAGGTTTCTATTGATATTTTTTATAAAATTACCGTGCTCAATATAAGAAAATGGAGGTAACTTTAATGGGAGCAGTAACAACGAGAGTTAGTTCGTTTGGAAGGGTAAATACGACATTTTACTCATTATTAAAATTTTTAAATGAAAAAGATGGAGAAAATTTAGAAGTATGCGATTTTGGTTGTTTAGATGGATTACATACTATTCCGTTTCTTAAAAAAGGATATCTAGTAGATGCTTTTGATATGAATGAAATATATTTATATGGTGGACATATTCAAATGCCAATAATTTATGAAGATGGACAAGTTGTATTGCAAAGAAGAACAATGTATGGTGCAGAAGATAGAATTAATATAGAGGGATTACATGATAGAGTTAGATTATATAATAAAAGTATATTTGAATGCTGTAATAGACAATATGATGTTGTCTATTCTAAAAGAGGATTAAGTAGAAAAGAATATTCTCACATACCTATAAAAAGAAAAATAGAAAAATTAAAAAGCTTGGTAAAAGATGATGGAATTATGTATTTAGAATATTTGATGTGGTTAGATGATAAAAATACAGATAACCTTAATCCTAATCAATATTTAAAGCAATGTGAAATGGAAACTTATTTTAGAGAAGGATGGGAGATTTTATCATTAGTTGAAGATCGTAATTGTATTGTTGAGGATCCACATATAGGTAATCCAACTTTTCATAAGCATAGAGTGGGTATGATAAAAGTACGAAAAGAAAAGAACTATAAAAAAGAACATTTTAATATAACTATAAAGGTATAGGAAACTATATCTTTTTTTGTTGCAGTAAAGGGGGAATAATTATGGCTGTATTTAAAATAGAAAAAAATAAAAATTTTACAATTATGAGTAATCATCATTTACAAGATAAAAGTTTGAGTTTAAAGGCAAAAGGATTATTATCTTATATGTTATCATTACCAGAAGATTGGGATTACTCACTAACAGGGTTGTGTTCTATATGTAAAGAAAATAAAACAGCTATTAGATCTACTTTAAAAGAATTACAATTGTATGGATATTTGTCAATAAATAAAATAAGAGGGAAAAAAGGTTATTTTGAATATGAATATTTAATATATGAAGTGCCTAAACAAATAGACTTGATTCCAGATATAGAAAATCGGTATATGGATGATCTAGATATGGAAAATGTTACACAAAAAAATACTAATATACAAATTGATAAAGACGATAAAACCAATTTTGATAAAAATATAAATTATTTAACATTAGAGTTAATAAAAAAAGGATATATAGATGAGAATGATTCACAGATTTTTTATTATAATGATTTATTTGAAGAACTGTTAGAAGAAAATGATTTCGTTGATTTAATAAAAATTATTCATTATATAGTACCAAGAGTTGTAAAAAACAAATTTTATGATGAAGAAGGATATAAAATAGAAAACAAATATGGATATATGAAAAATGCGATTTATAACAATATTAATAAATTAAACATAAATTCAGAAGAATTGTGGGAAGATGATTTGGTTTTGTAACAATGAAGGGGGGTTGATATTATGCCAAATAATAAATATTGTAAAAGTACCATAAAAGTTGGTACTTTTTTTAGTGGTATTGGAGCACCAGAAAAAGCATTCCAAAGATTAAAAAGAGAAGGAACTATTAAAGATTATAAATTAGAATTTTTTTCTGAAATAGATAAAAATGCAATTAAATCATTTTGTGCTATTCATAATGTTGATGAAACACTAAATTTGGGAAGTATTACAGATATTAAAGGAATTGATTTACCATATTGTGATATATGGATAGGTGGTTTTCCTTGTCAAGATATTAGTTGCGCTGGTAGAATGAGAGGTTTTGACTTTAAAAGTTCAACAAGATCAAGTTTAGGCTGGGAAATGATAAGACTTTTAAGAGAAGTAAAGGAAAAACCTAGGTATGTTATTTTTGAAAATGTTGCTAACATAACTAGTAAGACATTTAGTGAAACATTGAAATTGTTTAAACAGGATTTAATTGAATTAGGATATTCATTGTATGATAAAGTTTTAAATGCTGTTGATTATGATGTAGCGCAAACAAGAAAAAGATATTTTTTAGTTGCTATCCTAGGCAATGACATAAACTTTAAGTTTATTGATGGCAAAGGATGCAATAAAACATTATTAGACTATTTGGAAAAGAATGTTAATGAAAAGTATTATTTAACAGATAATAATTACGAAATTATTGATGATAATAATATTTTGTTTCATAACAAAAACAATTCAAATAGAACATACGAGATAAATATAAATAAATATAAAAATGGTGCTGTTTGTGGAATTGATAAAGAATGTAAGTTTGCTCAATCATCAAGAATTTTTTCTCAAAATGGTTATGCACCAACGTTAACTGCTAATAATACTGCTGATAATTGTAAAATTGTAGTAGAGGGGGATTAAAATGAGAATAAGAAAGTTAACATCAAAAGAAGCCTGGAGACTAATGGGATTTAGTGATGAAGATTATGAAAAAGCATATAAAGTATGTGCCGAAACATATTTATATCATCAAGCTGGTAATTCGATAGTAGTTGATGTTATATATAATGTATTAAAATCCATATTTGCATAAATAAAGCACTAGTAGGGAATTTGAATCTCTACTAGTGCTTTTTTAATTTGTAAAATCATTTTTCGTAAAATATCATTTACAACAATGAAATAATTATCAATATTATCTAACAAAGTAAGTGTAATCGCAAAAAAATTTAATATAATCCACTTTTTGGGTGTAAAAGTATTGACAAATTGTAAAAAAAGTGTAAAATATATAGCATGTTCGTGGAGGGTTAGCAAATGGTAAACAATTTATTTGAAAATATTATTATAAAAAAAGATTTGTTTTTTAAAAGTATTAGAAAAAAGAAAAATTCTATTGCTGTTTCTTTATGCTCTAAAATCCTTACAACTACTAAATTTAATTATATAAGACAGGAGACTAATTAAGTATCATTTTTAGTCGCCTGTTTTTTTTGAAATTGGAGGTGTGAACTATGATAAAAAAGTTATTATATTTATTTACTTTTCTTGTGATTTTATCCATTATTATATTAACTTTAAATAGAAATAGTGATGTTTTAGAAATTCATATAGGATATCAAAGTGTAACTTCACAAACTTGGAGTGCTTTGATAATCAAAAATAAAAAAATTTTTGAAAAAAAATTAGAAAGAGAATATCCAGATATGAAAATTAGAGTTGTTTGGCATGATGAAATTTCTGGTTCTGTAATTAATACATCTATGCTTTCTAATAAAATTGATATTGGTTTTATGGGAGATATGCCACTTATTTTAAATATGTACAAAGCACATACGTTAAAAAATTATAATTCTAAATTAGTAGCGATAGATGGAATTGGAAAAAACGGTTTAAATCAAAGTATTGTTGTTCCAATAGATAGTGAAATATCCAAAATAGAAGATTTGAAAAATAAAACAATATCAACTCCAATAGGCTCAAGTGCACATTTTATGTTAATGAAAGTTTTGAAAGAATATGATTTGGTTGATACAGTAGAAATTGTTCATCAAGATGTTGCAATGGCTAATCAATTATTATCAAATAATAAGATAGATGCCTTTTCTATATGGGAACCTTATCCTACTTTATTAATTAATTCAAATGTAGCAAAAAAGATAGTTGATGGTACTGAATCCCAAACGGACTATTTAGCTGGTGTTATTGTAAATAAAAAATGGTATGATGAAAATCATTCTATTGCAAATTTGTTTATTGAATCACTAGATGAAGCGCACGAGTTTATAAAAAGCAATCCTGACGAGGCTGCTAATATTTTTTCAGATGAAAGTGGTTTTGATTATGATATTACATTTGATGTAATTAATAACATTAAATGGGAGAGTAAAATTAATGATAGTATTATAGAAAATTTAAAAGAAAAAAAGGAGTTTTTAATTGAAATAGGTCAAATTAAAGAGTTTGATTTAAATGAAAATATTTAATGGATGGTGATTTTATATGGATTTTAAAGTAATTATAGATGAACTTTTTAATACGGATCTTTATATTAATATATTGTTTTCATTAAAAAATGTTATATTTGGCTTTTCTATTGCATTTATTACTTCCATTTGTTTAGCAATTTTGTTAAATCAATACAAAATAATAGATAAAATTGTTTATCCGGTTATTGAGTTTTTAAGACCAATTCCTAATGCTGGTTGGGTTCCAGTTGCTATTATTCTATGTAGTACAATAGAAGAAAGTATTTTATTTATAACATTTATTGGTGCATTTTTTCCAATGTTTATAAATATTTATAGAGCATTAAAGGAAATACCAAAAAATTATATAAATATTTCAAAATTATATAAAGTGAATATAAAAGATAAAATATTTAAAATATTATTACCTGCCATATTACCAAATATATTTACAGCTTCTATGCTTGGAATAAGTGGAGCTTGGCTTAGTGTAATAATGGCAGAGATGATTAGTGGAAAAATGGGACTTGGATATTATACATGGAAAAGTTATACTTTATTATGTTATGAAAAATTATTAATAGGAATTGTATTTATGGGATTATTTGGTTCTTTGTTTTCGGTAATTATTTCATGTATTGCAAAAAAGTGTTTATTTTGGATTAAAGAAGGTGATTGATATGCTTAATAAACCTATAAAGGTCAAAAATTTAACAAAAATATATAATGAAAAAAAACAAAATAAAAAGATAGTATTTGAAAATTTGAATATTACCTTTGAAAGTGGAAAAATTCATTGCTTATTAGGAAAATCTGGTTGTGGTAAAAGTACATTATTAAAAATGTTAGCAGGGTTAGAAAGCTTTAATAAAGGAGATATTAACATAGGTAATTTAAAAGAAAATCATCTTTCAATGATTTTACAAGATAATAATTTGTTACCGTGGCTTAATACTTATCAAAATATTGAATTTGCAGTAAAAGCAAATAAATTTAATATTGATAAAAGAGATATTGATAAAATATTAACAGAATATGAACTTTTAGAATTTTCAAAAAATTTTCCGTATCAAATGTCTGTAGGAATGAAACAAAAAGTTTCTTTTGCTAAAGCAATGATTACTAATCCTGATTTAGTTTTATTAGATGAACCATTTTGTGCTTTAGATTATATTTCAAAAGAAAATATGCATCAATTGTTTCTAGATGAATATATAAAAAGGCGTTTTACAGCAATTTTATCCACACATTTTATTGATGAAGCAATTGAATTAGCGGATTATATTCATATTATTGGTAAGGATGGTTATTATAAAAAAATCAAAAATAGTTTAAAAAAACCGCGATATAAGGATGGTAAATATCAAGAATTTCTTGAATTTATAAAAAGAGAGTATGTATAGGAAGGTGATGTTTTATGTATTTACGTACTAATAAAGTTTCTGATTGGAAACAAATAAATTATAGAAATGTTGACTCTATGTTATCAGTTCAATTCATTTATGATTTATATGATCAATATAGTTCAACAATAAATTGGTTTAGATTTAAAAATGTTTGCTTGTATTATCAAAATAATAAATTATGGTCATATACACCGGCAGATGAGTGGGAAAATGTATTAAATAATATTGCAAAACAATTTATAAATCCAAAACAAAATAGTAATCCGGATATTATAAAAAAATGTTATTGGTATTATAACCGTAAAGAAAGTTTGCTTGAAAAATTTTTGAAAAAACATAGCAATACAAATTTATCAAAATTAACAGATAGTGAATTATATAATTTGTTATTTAATTGGTATCAAATAACTATTAATCAAATTTATTTTATAAATCTTGCACCAGTTGAACTAGGGTTACAGAGAGCAATAAGCAAATTAAATGAAAATAAATATCTAAATCCTGATGAAGTTAGCATTTTATATTCACTAGACAATAATACTGCTGTTATAAAAGAAGAGTATGCTTTTTTAAAAAAAGTGTATAATAATAAGACTCAAAATAAAGATGAGCTAATTGAAGAACATGTAAAAGAATTTGGCTATGTAACAATTGGTTATGGTAGTAAGCCTCTTGATAAAAAACTCTTATATGCAAGATATGATAAGATTATTAATATGGATAGAAAATGTGTTGAAAATAGAATAAAAGAAATAGAAAATTATCCGAAATTTATAAAAAATCAAAAAGCAAAGGTTTATAATAAATTAAATAATGATCAATTAGCCCAATTATTTGATTTAGCCGCAAAGCTAGGATATATGAGAGATAGAAAAAAAGCTTATTTAGGAAAATCGGTAGAATATAGAAATATTTTATTTGAAGAAATATCAAAAAGAAAAGAAATTAATATAGAAGATATTAAATATTATATTATGGAAGATTTTTCTAATCTATTAATTAATGGAATGGCTTTATCCAATGAAGAAATTGATGAAAGAAAAAAAGGAGTTTATATTTCTAATGTTACAAATATGTATAGTGGTGAATATGCAAGAGAGAATTACTTTAGTTCAGTAAAAACAGATAAAGAGGATATAAATATATTGAATGTTCGAAAGGGAGTTTGTGCTTCACCAGGAGTAGTACGAGGAAAAGCTAGGGTTTGTTTATCTTTTGAAGAAAGTAATAACTTAAAAACTGGTGAGATTTTAGTTACTTATGGTACTGATTTTGATTTTATGAATGCTATAGTTAAATCTGCAGGAATTATAACAGAAGAAGGCGGAATATTAAGTCATGCCTCTGTAATAAGTAGAGAATTAAAAAAACCATGCATTATAGCTTTTAAAGGAATTACAAAAGTAATAAAAACTGGTGATTTAATTGAATTGAACGCTGAAAATGGAGAGGTAAAACTTATAAGCAATGATGATAATGCAGGAGAAAATAATAATATTGTTGGTTTTTATAAATTAGATGATAAAATTTCGGCAAAAGAAATAGGCAACAAAGCATTTAATTTGTCAGAATTATATAATTTAAATTGCAATGTTCCAGAAGCATATTTTTTAGGAGTTTCGTTTTTTGAAAATATTTTAAAATGTCAGGATAAATATGAAGAATATATAAAATATTCCGATAATCTAGAAAAGTATAAAAATGATATTTACAATTTGATTGATAATATTGATATTCCTAAGGATATCTTAACAAAACTAGATTTTGAAAAAAATACTTATGCGGTTAGAAGTAGCTCTCCAAATGAAGATGGAAAAGCAAAATCTTTTGCTGGACAATATGTTACTGAATTGTTTTGTAATTCAGAAGAATTTACAATTAAAAGTATAAAAAAATGTTGGAAATCTTTATTAGGCGTTGGATTAGAAAGTTATCAAGGTGATGATATTAATACAAAATTTGGAGGAATTGTATTGCAAAGAATGATACCTGCCGATTTTGCCGGAGTTATGTTCACTAAAAATCCAGTAAGTAACAATAAAGATTGTATTATAATTGAAGCATGTAAAGGAGTTGCATCTAAATTGGTTGATAATAAAGTAGTACCAGATAGATATTTTATTAATCAAGATAATTTAGAGATTACAGCATCTACAAAAACTTTAAATAATATTCCAGAAGAAATAATTAAAAAATTAGCTTCAATAGGAAAAGATTTAGAACAAAAATACGGATGTGATGTTGATATAGAATGGGCATGCGAAAATAATATTATTTATATTATTCAATGTAGGCCAATTACTACATAATTATGAGATAGGGGGATGATAAGATGAATGAAGATTATAAAATATATCATTTAAGTGTGCAAGGAATTGATAAGGAAATGTTTTCAAATAGCTTTTATGATAATAAATGTGAAAAAATTAATTTTAACGGTGTAATTAAAGAACAAAAAATTAAAACTCAACAAGGAGAAGATTTTATTTCTTTAGCTCCAAAATTTAAGCCACATTCAGATTATGAAATGATGCTTCAGTCAACAGATTCAGTTGTTAAAAGTCCCATTACATCATTAACTGATGAGGCTATAAAATACATTTTTGGTGTTGGATATGATTATATAAGTTTTTTAAGTGACAATGAAATAATTAAAAAGTATGGTTTAGAAAATGGATATCCTTATCTTGTGTTTAATTATGATGAATTTACAACGGATAGACATAGTGGTATGTCAAAAAAACCTTTTCATTTACATTTAAATTCATGGAAAAAAGAATCTATTGATAGAATTAATGAAATAGATAAAAAGTCAGTTTCACCATATTACTATCAATCCGTTGTTGATCCAATATTTGATATTTCACAAATATTGGCACGAGATGCTTTAAGATGTAATGAATTAAATAAATATTTAGAAGAAGTAAAAGTCTTTTGCGGAGAGCAAGAAATAAGTTATTCGTCTGTTTATAAAGTAAAAGGTGGGTGGAAAACATTATTGTCTGACGATTTTCCTCAAATTTTAAAAACGATTCATAGAAAATTAGAAGAAAGATATATATTTATTTTAAAGTGCTTTTCTGGTAAAATAAGCATTCCTGAATTATATACGAGACATCTTTTATTACCAGATAATGTTATAAAGCAAAATATTGAATCGTGTTTAGTAAATGATAGTACAAAGCAAGCTCTACTAAGTTTGATGACAAAAGTAAATTCCATTACACCAGAACAATTTAAAAAGTTGTGTGAAGATACAGATTTAAGGGATTCTTTGATTCCATTAAGATGGTTAGCATATTCTATTGGGTTATTTTCAAATTCGTGTCTAACATTTGATAAAAAGCAAACTGAAAAAGAATTATATATGAATGTAACTCCTAGATTATTTACGAAAATTGGTGGAGCAAGTATAATGAATTTCCCAGAGCATTCTTTAGTAAAGATTGATAGAGGCATGGGAAATATTGATTCTGAAACATTTAAAGAACATGTTGAATTTCAGAAGGATTTTACAAGAGAATTAAAAAAGAAGAGGTGGTAATATGAAGTTTGAAATGAATAATGAGGAATATAATTTTGTAAGAAAAAGATTGAAAAGATTAGAGGAAGCATATAATCAAACAATTGATCCTTCAATTAGAATTGCAGTAAAGGATCAAACGTGTTATGAACTTTATGAGAGAGTTCCAGTATTTTATAATATATTTGGTAATATGCTGGAAAATTGCAAGATGTCATCTTTGAAAGAAATAACTGATATAACTGACAAAATAAGCGAAAGTTTAGAAATTGGTAGATTACAAGAAGTTGATGTACAGACAGCAAAAAAAATACTGAAATTGAAGCAAAAGCAATTAATGTTATTTTTAAAAGCATATAATGAAGCTGTAAAAAAAGAAAATTTAACATATTTTAGTGCTAGACAAGATAATAAATTTATTATTATGACATATAAAGATGGAGAATACTATGGAACAGTAAGTGATCTTCCAAAGGATGCAAAACATAAAAAATCATTGTGTTGTTTTTGCAATACATTTAGGAATGGTAATGAAATTGTTTTTGCTACAAATACTTTGAAAAAATCAAATGGTGAATATAGTTCTGTTGGACAATATTGCTGTTCGGATTATCAACGATGTAATAAGGATATTGTTGATTCTGATAAATTGATAGAATTTTTGTCTTATGGAAAAAAATATGGTAAAATTAAATAGTAAGGAGAGAAAAAAATGAAAACAAATCTTATATACTTTGTTCATGGAACAACTTATGATAATGCTAGTAAAAAATGTTCTGGATGGAAACAAGTGGAACTTAATGATTTAGGAAAAGAACAAGCAGCAAATTTAGGAAAGATTAATGCAGATACTAAATTTGATATAATATTTACATCTGACTTGATTAGAGCGATAGATAGTGCAAATATTGCCTTTCCAGATGTACCAAAGATTCAAGATAAAAGATTAAGAGAATGTAATTATGGTGATCTGGATGGTGAAGATAAACATCTTATAGTGTATGAAGAACACGTTGATGAACCTTTTCCAAATGGTGAATCTTTAAAAGATGTAGAAAAAAGAATAAAAAGTTTTATTGATGATGTATTAAAAGAATATAAAGGAAAAACTATTGGTATTGTTGCACATAGAGCTCCTCAGTTAGCATTTGAAGTTATAACTAAAAATATTAGTTGGGAAGAAGCAAATAAATGCGATTGGAGAAAAACCGGAGATTGGCTGCCTGGTTGGAAATATGATATTGATTAGTATAAAATAAAGTTTAATATATCCCACATTTTCTAATGAAATGTATTGACTTATTAAGGCAAATAATGTAGAATAGATTACAAGTTTTGGGAAGTTTGCCCATTGGTTGAAAAATTGTATATTGTAAAAGAAAAGGAACATGAGGCAAACTGTATGCTTTTTGTTCCCTTTTTTTGAAAAATTATTATACACAACATAGGTTTTATTACTATGTTAATATATAAAAAATAGTGCGTGAAAGGAGGATTTTTATATGAAAAAAGTACAATTAAAAAATGATATTGTAAAAAATCTAAAAACAAAACTTTCAGACCAAAAAATTAAAATTTCTTTTGGAAATAAAATTGGATTGGGTTACGACGGTTGTGGAACCCACACACATAAATAATTTAATAAAATAAAAAATTGAATAATTAAATTTTACCCTATGTTGTGTATTTATTAATGGAGGTAAATATGAGAAGTCCGTGGTTAAGTCGCGAATACGAAAAATCAAAAAATGTTATTGTAGAAAAAAGAAATAATGAATATGTACTAAAAAATACAGTAAATAATGCAGAAATAAATTTATCTGAAAAAGAATATGAAAAGTACGATAAAAACTTATTTAATGAGATAGAGTGGGAAAAATTATTTTTGATGGGCCTTGCAGTTGATAAGAACTGTAACGATTTTGAAATAGATCCTAACTTTGATTTAATGAAAAAAAATTTTACAAAGTCATCTAAAGTTGAAACATTTCCACTAAAAGTTGAAAATGAGATGTTTAAAATCTTAATTAATCCTGAGTTAGGATCATGGATGGCTTTAACTGAAGAAGAATACAAAAAGTATGAAAATAATGATTTATCCAAATCTGAATGGTTAAGCTTATTTATTAGAGGATTAGCAGATGAAAAAGGTAAAACTGAGGTGGATTTTGATTTTCCATTACCTGCCGATTATCCTAGTGTAATTGTTGTTAATATTACTACAGGCTGTAATTTAAGATGTAAATATTGTTTTGCAGATTGTGGACCATTTAAAGGTGAAAATATGACAGAAGATGTCATGGATGCTACAATTGATAGTATGTTATCAATGCCACAAGTAAAAGTAATTACTTTTGAGTTTCAGGGTGGAGAAGCTTCAACAAATGTTCCTGGTATGAGAAAATTCATTGAAAAGGTTGAACAAGTAAAATCAAAATATGATAAATTAGTAAAATATAGAACAGAAATAAACTGTGTGTCAGTTACTGATGACTTAATTTCTTTAGTAAAAGAATATAATGTTAGTGTTGGTGTTAGTTTGGATGGTCCTAAAGAAATGACAGATCAAACCAGAGTTGATATTACTGGTAAAGGAGCTTATGATAGAATAGAAAAAGGTATTAAAAAATTGAGAGATAGTGGAATATATATAGATGGAGCTGTTTGTACTATAGGACAACATAATGTTCATTATCCTAAACAATTAATGGAATACTTTGATTCTATGGGAATGAATTTTAAACCAAGACCTGTTAATATTCTTGGACGTGAAAAAGAAAATCATTTAACAACAAAACCAGGTGAATGGGCTGAATGTTTCAAAAAAATGCATCAAATGAAAGATGATGTAGACGTTGAAAATTTTTCAATTCATATTTTTGAAGAAAATGTTTATACGCCTATTAGAGATTATATATGTTTAAGATATCCTTGCGGTGCCGCTAGAGAATTGGTTTCCGTTAATCCAAATGGCGATGTATTTCCTTGTGATGGATTTAAGGGCGAAGAAAAATTTGTTATGGGAAATGTTTTAAATGAGAAAATAGAGGATATGTTAAAGAAACCAGAAATTCTAAAATTAAGAGATAGAACTTCAAAAGATATTGAAAAGTGTAGCAAATGTTTGTTTAGAGGAATGTGCTGTTCTTGTTGTTATTCAGCTTATGGTAAGTTTGAAGATATATATAGGGAAGATCCACATTGTGCTGACAGAAGGCAAATGTATATATATTTAATGCAAGCTTGGTTAAAAGAGAATGCCTTAAATAAGAAGGAAATTAATGCAGAATAATCAAATAATTATTAATGAAAGAGATACTGGTAAGACAACATATTTATTATCTGAAATTGGCAGATTACATCAAGAAGGTGTAAATGTAGTAGTGATGGATTCTGCTACAGAGCACGAAGAAAAATCATTATTAAGAAAAACTTGTAGGAACTTTAAAGATACTACTGTAATAGATATGAGAATTTCAGACAACATTGTTATACATAAAGTTGGCATTCAACATTTTGTAGAAAATTTTATGAATTATTTTCCATTCACTGAAGTTATAAAAAATAGAAATAAAACAATATGTTTTGATTTATCATACTTTTTAGAAAAAGGCCATGATGAATATGACAAAACAAACTCAATAGAACTATATAATTATTATAGAAATTTATATAATAATTTATCACAACAAATAGCTGTTTCCTTAATTTTAATGGAAAAATATGGTATAATAAATAACACCGTTGTTGTGATGGATGAAATTGAATTTCCAATAGTAAACTATGATATAAGTTTACTGCAAAAGGATTTATCCTTTATTGCATCAGTTCATCCAGAAAACGCATTTGGAACTTTCTATACTACTTTTGATAAATTAAAATTTATATCATATAAAAAAAGAAAGGAATGATAAGTATGAATATAGAACCAGAACAATTAAAAAAAGAAGAAGAATATTTAAAAAAAACTTTGGCAGTAATTAAAGAATTAATTGAAAATGATGATAATTCTATTAAAGGTAGAATAGCTGAAATTCAAGAAATGAAAAAATATTTATGGGAAAATAATGCAATGTTAGATGATGCAGAAATTGCATCTGGAATGTATAATGTTAATTGTGATGTTAGTTATACTAATGAAAATATAAAAAAATTGATGAAATTGAAAAAATCTTTAGATAATCCATATTTTGGAAGAGTTGATTTTGAAAGCGACGGATTTTCAGAGCCAATTTATATTGGTATAAATGGTATAGTAAAGGATTTAAATTTCTATGTATTTGATTGGAGAACACCTATTGCAAGTTTATTTTATAATTATGGGACAGGACCAGCATCTTATGAAGCACCTAGAGGAACAATATCTGGAAATATTTCATTAAAAAGACAATATAAGATTTCCGGTGAAAAGATTGAAAGATGTTTTAATAGTGACTTGAATATTGATGATGAATATTTACAAGAAATTCTTGCTAATGCTTCATCAGAAAAAATGACCAATATTGTAAATACCATTCAAAAAGAACAAAATGAGATTATAAGAAATGTAAGTGATAAATATTTGATAGTTCAAGGAATAGCAGGTTCTGGAAAAACAAGTGTAGCATTGCATAGAATTGCTTATCTACTATATAAAGAAAAAAATTTAACTTCAAATAATGTATTAATTTTTTCTCCTAATGATGTTTTTTCACAGTATATATCAAATGTATTGCCTGAATTAGGTGAAGATAATGTTTTGCAAACAACTTTTAGTGATTTTGCAAGCGCTTATATAAGAGATTTTAAAGAAATAGAGAGTTTTACTCAATTTATAGAAAGATATTATAAAAACAGCGATATTTCAAGTGAAGAATATAAAAACACTAAATATAAAATCTCAAACGAATTTAAAAATTTGATTGACAATTATATTGATAATTATAAGGAAAATATTTCTTTTATAAAACCTATAGTAATTAATAACAAAGTTATTAAAATTGCAGAATTAAATAGACTGTTAAAAACTACGTTTGAAAGGGTTCCATTATCAGAAAGAATAGAAAGAATTTCTGAATATATATGTGATCAAAATAATATATCTTACAAAAGATATGGAAAGACCATTAAGGAAAAAATCAAAACTATTATTAATTTTGATTTAGATGTTAAGATGATGTATAAAGATATAATTTCATCAGACCAGTTTAGAGATGCTGCTGGGTTAAAAGCAAATACTGATTTTAAAGTTGGAAAGCAACTAAAATATGATGATTTATTACCATTAATGTATATTTATTTTGAAATAAATGGTTATCCAAAAAATAATTCTATAAGACATGTAATTATTGATGAAGCACAAGATTATTCTTTATTACAATTTTATATGTTAAGGAAAATATTTAATACAGCATCATTTACAGTATTAGGGGATATACATCAAACAATAAATCCATATTATATATATGATAATCTTAATGAAGTTAATTCAATTTTTGAAGGTAAAGGCAAATATATTGAATTGAATAAAACTTATCGCTCTAGTCAAGAAATAATAGAATTTACAAATCAAATTTTAGGTTTAAACAATGCCTGCTCTGTAAGAAAGAATAATGCTATTCCAGTAACTATGCGTAGTGTTCCAAAAGAACAAGCTGTTGATCAAATTATGAAAGATATAGAGATAATGAGAGAAAACGGAATCAAAAGAATTGCAATAATTACTAAAAATAATGCCGAGACAATTGAATTATATGATAAACTGAAAGATCAACTTGATGATATTAATATAATTCAACAAAATGCAAAAGCAGGTATAGGCAATATGGTGATTTTACCTTCTTATATATCAAAAGGATTAGAATTTGATGGTGTAATTTCATATACTGATGAAAATAATGAATATAAAGAAAAGGATAAATATTTATTTTATGTTGTTTGTACACGTGCTCAACACAATTTAACCATTTATAATCAAAAAACATTAAAATTAGAGAGAAAAAAATAATGCAAAAACAATTATATTGTGGTAGTTCTTGTGTAAAATATATTTTAGAAAAACATTTGATTAATACAAATTATTTAAAAAATGATATGATCTGGATATCAGAATTAGCTTTAAGTTTAAAGAAAAATGGTTTGTCTGATTTACATATATATTGTTACAATAGTAAATTATATAAGGAATATACACATGGAAAAGCGGATTTGAGTTTTGATGGTTTTAAGTATTTAAGAGAATTAGAAAATCAAAGCATACAAATAGTTGAAAAAAATATTTCAACTGATTCTTTTGAGAGTGAAATAGATAGTTGTAAATATTTGATTTTATGTGTTGAATCAAGTGTTTTTAACAATGATACTTCAATGACTGGGGGACATTATATAGTTTTAAATGGTAGAAATGGTGATGAAGTAAATGTTATTAATCCAATCAAAGAAAAGTATGAAAAAAAGACACTAAATATAAAGTTTTTAATAAAAGCATGTAAAGACTATGGAGCTTGGAGAATTATAATTATGGAGGGAAAAAATGATTAAACTTATAGCGTTTGATTTTGTTGGTGTTCTAGTAAATGAAAGAGATATAGAACTGACAGATGTTGAAAATAAATTAGAAAGAATGTTTGGCCCAAATCTTAATGACTCTGATTATTTAATTGAAGCAAGAAAACTTATTGAAAAGGATTCAATTATAATGAATACTACTGAAAGTTTAATAGAAAAACTATATAAAGTTAAAGATAGAGATATTTTTAAAAAAATAAAAGAAAAACATCCTAACATTAAAATTATTATTGCAACAAACCATTTATCGTTTGTTAGAAATTTTATAGGGGAGTCGTTTGATGTTGATTATTTAGATGACTTAATTATTTCCGCTGAAATTCATAAAATCAAACCCAATGTAGATTTTTATAAATATTTATTAGATAAGTATAAAATTAATTCAAAAGAATTATTATTTATTGATGATAATAAAGAAAATGTTGATAGTGCAAAAAATATCGGTATATCAACAATAAAAGTTGAAAAAGATACAGATATTATACAAGAAATTGATTTAATTTTAAGCGAAGGTGCCTAATTGGTATTATTATGGGAAGTTTATATGTTATTGGAATTGGAAATGGAAATTACGATGATTTAACATTAAAGGCAATAAATATTTTAAATGAAGTTGAGTTTATTTATTGCGATGAAAGAATTTATAATAATTTTATAAATTTTTTTTGTAAGGATAAAATTATTGGAAATAAATATAATGAGACTTCAAGTAGATGTAATAGCGCTATTCAGTGTGCATTACAAGGAAAAAAAGTTGCAATTTTAGGAAGTGGAGATACTGGAATTTATGGGATTGCTAGTATAATGTTAGAAAGAAGTTGCTTATATAATCAAATAAGAGTTGAAATTATACCTGGTATAACTTATGCTTTGTCTGGAGCTGCTTTATTAGGATCTCCTTTAACCCAGGATTTTGCAGTGATGACTTTAAGTGATAATTTGGCTGATAAAGAATTGCTTGTTGAAAAAATTAGTGCTTTAGCTCAAACAGATTTTAATATTGTATTTTATAGTCTATGTAATCCTACTAAAAAAAATTTGGTACTGGCTCAAGAAATATTATTAAAATATCGTTCGCCACAAACAATTGTAGGAATAACTACAGCAGTTGGTACATCTGATGAAGAGATAATTATATCGAATTTATTACAATTACCAATAGAAAAAATTAATAGTTTATCAACACTGTTTGTAGGAAATAACAAAACTAAAGTCTTAACAAATAAAAGAATTATTACCCCTTTATATTAAAAAAAGAGCAACTAATTGTTGCTTTTTTTTAATATTGCGTCTATTGATAAACTATATTTTTTTGCTATTTCATAAATAAAGGATGTTTGAATTAGTACCTTACCTGTTTCGTATACTGAATAACTTGAAGATGTAATATTCAACATTTCAAATATTTCTTTTTGCTTTAGACCGCTTCTTTTTCTAAAATCTTTTAAATTTTGTCCTACAATGATTGGGTCTATTTTATTTGATGAGAAATTATAATTATTTCTTTTTTTTAGTCCTGTTATATAGTCAATACTTATTTTATAATAATTACTTAATTCAAAAAGTTTTCTTAATGGAATAGTATCTTTTCCAGTTTCCCAACCAGCATAGGTAGAACGATCAACACCTAAAATTTCTGCTATTTCTCTTTGCTTCATTTCTTTTTCTTCTCTTATTTCTTTCATTTTTTCAAATTTCATAATTACCACCTTACAATCTTATTGTCTAACAAAAATGTGGGAAATAACGATTTTGTGGGGCATATCGAGAAGAAATGTGGTATAATATTATGTAGATGTATTAGAAGGAGCGTTTTATAAATGAAAACAAAGAAAAAAAGTAGTATTGAAGTAAGTAAAAATAGTGAAAATGAAGATATTAAATTATCAAATAGAATTATTGATTTGTTTATTTGGTATCAGATTGAAGATTCAAATGCTTGGTTAAGAGTTTTGGAAAGTCAAGTAAAGTTTTTAGAAGAAAGAAGAAAACAACTATTTGATAATCTTGATATGTGTTTATTTAAATTTCAAAAGAAGAAAATAAATGAAGAATTAGAACAAATTGAAAAAGAATTATTTAAACAATATGAAAAAATAGGCGAAGAAGTTGATATAATGAATAAACTTAAAAGTGCTATTTCTAATAATAATGACATTACAGAAGTTGATGATGACACATTACTTAGCTATTATGATTTATTAACATATTTAAAATTTGGTATTACTTTTAAAAAAGTTTCATATAAGAAATTTAATAGAGAAGTTATATATTTTTATGATAATGAGGGTAATTATATAATAGAAAATCAAAATGATAAGGATAATGTTTTTGATATTTATCTTAGTGAGTGTGAAAGTGATAATACTAAATTTGATAGAAATATTAAAATTCTTGAAAGATAATTTTTAAATATGTTTAAGAGAATTGAGGTTGGTGGTTAATGTGAGCAATGATTTAATAGTTAATATAATTCTAGTAATTCTTGCAATTTTATTAATAGTATCATATATGGTTTATGTTATTATTGATGAAAGAAAAAAATGGAACATGAGAGAATTTTTTAAATATAGAATTTATTATGAAGTAGATTATTTTTTATATATGGATATGGTTAAAAAAATGAAAAAAGTTTTATTTAAGAAAAAAATTGAGTTAGTATGTTTAAGTATTTTAGTATTTTTAAGGAGAATTTTTATATGGAACAAGAATTAAATTTTACATTACAATTTATATTATTTGCATTAACTGGACTAACAGGAATTGCTGTTTTAATATTTGCTTTAAGAAAAAAAGACAATACTCCATTTGACTGGGAAGCATTTGAAAGGACAGTAAAATTGATACATGATCAAACAGATGCGAATTTAGATATGCTAACTAAAATGAATAAACAAAAAGATAAAATAGAAGAAAAAATTAGAAATAAGAAAAAAATATTAGGTATGAAATTAATAGATTGAGGAATTTATTATGGCAGATATGAATGAAAAATTTAAAATTATATTTTTTATAGTAATGCTAGCTCTTGCAATAATTTATATAATATATGTAATTATTAGAGTTATTTGTTCATTAATAATATTATATAAGATGAGTAAATAAATCCTTTTTATATACAAATAAAAAAGATTAATGGTTTAATTTTTACATTAATCTTTAATCTATTTTCTTGAAAGAATGATTCTATGTTTATATTTATCAAATAAAATATCTTTTGTTGAATAATTGTATAGATTTTCAAGCGTTATTAATTTATTTTGTAATTCTTGATCTTCATCTAAACATTTTAAATATAATTCAATAAATTCAGCTGGTGGATTTTCTTTTTTTATGGCATTTCGATAATTATCATTAAGCATTGTTTTTAATGCTTTAGTTCTTGACACACCTGGCATACCATAATAAGAAAAGTAAAAATCTTTTATTCTTTCTAATGTTAGATGATAAACATGATTAGCATATAAATCTTTTTTTTCTATCAAATTTTTCAAATCATCAAAAAAATTATTAATTATAGCTAGCTGTTCTTTTGCTGCATCTTCACTAAGTCCTGGCATAGGCAAAGAATGAATTTGTTTAATATAATCTTGTAATTCTTTTATTCTTCCATTTTTATCTAATATTATATTTCCATAGACAATCATTGAAACAACAGCATTACCTTGATTTTTAAATTCATTAATAGTTTTTTGATACATACTTTTTAAAGTTTTTTCAAAATATTCTATTCTAATTCCATCTATTAAATCAGAACCTCTTATCTCTTCTTTTAAATTATTATTAAATATAATATGTAAATCAATATCAGAAAACTGATTTCCGAATCCTGTTTGATTACTACCATAGAAAATAATGCCCTCTATATCTTTGCTTCTTAAGTACCCCATTTTATTCACAAACTGCATAATTACATCTGTGAATTGTTGCATATTTTCTCCTCCTAATATAATTATAACACTTGAATTGCTTAACTACATAAATTTTACTTAAAAAGTCATTTTTTTTGCACAAAATGTTTCATTTATTAACGTAAAAGTAACAATGGCAACTAATTTTAGTAAAATTATTGTCATTCGTTAATTATTGATGTATAATAATAGACCAATATGGGAAGGAAAATTAATTATGAAAAATTATATTAACCTTTTTTTGTCTAAAAAAATAAATTATGAAGTTGAGAATTCTAATACCTTTATTAATCACACAACAAATAATAATGAAAGAATAATTAAAAGAGAAACTAGGCAACTAAATAATGTAAGATTTAATATTATTTTGTTTAAATTAAAATATCCTAAAAAGATAGATAATATAATTAATTCAAATGAAATAATGGAAGATCATTATGATTCAACTTTAATATTAGAAATTTTAGATAAAGATGAAAATAAATTATATACTTTCTATGATTTACTTTATTCAACTTGTAATACATTGAATGATGCAAATAATAACTATGATAAACTATATTCAATAATACATGCTTCTGATAATGAAGAAGGTATTATAAATACAATAATAAATGCCCAAAATTAGTAATTAAAACAAAAACAAACAAAATTTATACAAAAACCTACAAAGTTTAAACATTATTTTATTGCAATTCACTTGTCAAGTGCTATAATAGAGTAAACTTGAAAAAAGTATGTCTAGAAAGATATTTCTTAATTTAAGTTTTAAGTATTTTTGCACAAAAAAGCTCTAAATTCGTTGATTTTAGGGCTTTTTCAGCGTTTTCTAATAGAAAATAGCAAAAAGTGCTTGACAATTCCTAATAAAAGTAGTAGAGTAAATCCCCTAATTAAAAAAGCGAGAGGTTTCTAAAGCGGCTTATTATTAGGAAATAAGTTTAGGTGGTGAAATCAATGAAAAAAATTTCAATGAGAGGAACAAATTATTATTTAACTAGCTTTAGTTGCATGTATTTATTATCGTATTTATCTAATATTTTCAAAAAGAGAGAAAATTGCCCTAGGGCGTATTTCCCTCTTTTTTCTTAATTAAGGTATCAGGGGGTTAGCTATGATTGAACCAATAGTATTAGAATTTAAGATTGATGATAGATTTATAGATCATCCATTATTATCTAAAAAAGAATTATTAAAATACGATATTGATTACTGTTATAAGAAAGTTGAAGAAGAAGTAGATAAGTTTATAAGTGCTCAAATTAATTATCCATTTATAAATACTCCAACTATCACGTGCAATTATGAAGTGAGATATGAATGCTTTGTTCCAAAGAAGATTGATAAGGTAGGGAATTATGTTATTTCAAAAATTACAAAAGAAGAAGAAATAATGAGATTGTATAGTAATATCGTTACTTCGTTAAAATTCCTTAGTAAAAATGAATTTACATATTTTCTTGAATGTTTATATTATAAACATTCAGGCAATGAATTTATTAGAAAAGCGAATTCCTCAAGATTTTTATTAGATCAAATAAAAGGAAGTTGCGTTGTAAAAATGGCAAGAGCTTTAGATTGTGCAAAAGAGATTTAAATCAGTATAGTTATAAATGCTATGCTTTTTTATTTTGAGTTTAAAAAGTTCTCATTAAAAAACATGATGGAAAGGAGAGAAAAATATGGAACAAGTAAAAATATCTTTATCTAGAGATTTAAAAGACAATGTTATTTCTAGAGTAGAAGAACTTGGATTATCTAGTACATCAGAATATTTTAGATTACTTGCTGGATTAGATATTTCTATTCAAAGATATCAAAGTTTAGTTGCATACATTAATTTATTATATAATAGAATTAATGAAACACATCAAAAACTTGGTATTTATGCAACACCATTAAGAGATGTACCAATAATTAATATGCAAACCACATCTTAGGTGCTGACTTTTTTGGAAATCCATGTTAAAATTAATTTAACAAAAGGAGGGATTTCTTGTGAAAAGGAAAAAGATAATACCTCTTGTAAGTCTTATAGTTTTAATAGCATTGGGTATAATCGGTGCTACAATTTGTTGTTTTAATACAGGAGATACAAAAAAATTAAATAATGCTGTTGAACAAGAAACAGCTAAAGAAAATTTATCCAAGACAACTGATACAAATACAAATGATGATTCAATAAAAGATGATTCTGATAATGAAAAATCAACAGGAAAAGAGAAAACTATTAGTAAAGAAACTAATAGGTCTCAACCTAAAGCAAATACAAATGAAACAAAAAATGAAGAAAAATCATCTTCAAATACTTCTACAAATAAACAAGATACTCAATCTTCTTCAAATACTAATTCTACAAGTAAAGAAGAACCTAAAAATAATTCTACAACTATAGAGATACCAAATGAAGATAATAAAGATAATGTATCAAGTTTTGAAAATGATGAAGAATACATAAAATTGAAATCAACATTAGAGTTTGAAACTAGAGCAGAATGTCAAGCTGCTGCTGATATTATTGGACCTGAATATGCTTTGCAAGGTAATTTAAGGAATACTTCATGTAAAAGTTTTGCATATAAGGGAACAGTAATTGGATACAGATTGCAAATATGGTTTACAGATGGAACTTGGATATATAATAATTAATTACGGCACAATATTTATTGTGTTTTTTTAAGGGGGAATAAAAATTTGAAAAGTAAATATAAATTTGCACTGATGTTTGTCGTTAGTGCTTTTTTTATGCTATTAGGTTGCGTCAATGTTAGCGCGGCAACACTAGTAGAAGGACCTATTGATGATGTATATTATACTCGTCGTGGTGGCGGAAAGCCATATATGTCAGCTCAATATCATACATATACAATGGATGGGAAAACAGTGTATTGTATTGAACCAGGAATTGACATAACAGTTCATGATTATAATGGACAAATAGGATGGACTAATTCTCCATATTCAGATGAAATAAATCAGAAAATTCAATTATATGGTTATTATGGGTATGATTATCCTGGTCATAATACATTAAGGTATAGAATGGCTGCTCAAGCACTTATATGGGAAGAAACAGGAGGACAAATTATTGAATTTTGGACAGAACGATATGGATATGGAAATTTCATAAATATTGATTATGAAAAAAATGAAATAAAGAAACTTGTTTCTACTCATTATAATCAACCAAAATTTACCGAAACTACTAAAACAGGTATTATAAATGAAACTATAACATTTACTGATACTACTGGCTATTTATCAGATTATGCAGTGCATCAAAGTAATGGCGCTAATGTTTCTATAAATGGTAATAATTTACTAGTAACACCAACTAAAATAGGTGAAACTACTGTGATTTTAAAGAAAAGAATGTATACGAATAATCCTACTACAATTTTTGTAGGAACAGATTTAAAATCACAAAAAATGGGTTATTTTGGAATAGATGATCCGTTATATGTTGCTGTCAAAGTTAATGCTTTAGGTGGCAAGGTTTCATTAGAAAAAATTGATTCTAAAACTTTATCTTATAAACCATTGGGAGATGCTAGCCTAAAAGGTGCTATATATGGAATATATGATGAATATAATTCTAGAATTGGAGAAATAACTACAACTGGAAATGGTATAGTAACGAGTGATTATTTACCTAAGTTGGGCAAATTTTATTTGTTAGAAGAAAAAAGCAGTTTGGGTTATAAACTAGATTCAACAAAATATTATTTTGAAATCACAGAAAACAATTTAAAGCCTAAAATAGTAGTTCATGAACAAGTTATTGAAAAAGAATTTGAATTATATAAAACGTTTTCTGATGGTGGCAAAAGTATGATTTTAAAAGCAGAGCCTAATATTACATTTGAGTTTTATTTAGAATCAAGTATGAAATTATATGAAAGTGCTACTACTGATGCTACAGGTAGATTATTAGTGAAGCTTCCTTATGGAACTTATATAGTTAAACAAAAAAACACTACATATAATCACGAGAAATTGGATGATTTTAAAATTGTTATCAATGAAGCTTCCGCTGAAAAAATCACTAAAGTTGCAACCAATGCTGAAATAACTGCTAAACTTAAATTAGTAAAAGTAGATAGTAAATCAAATAAAGTTTTAGTAAGAGATGGAATAAAATTCAAAATAAAAAATCTTGATACGGGAGAATATGTATGTCAAAATATAACATATCCTAATCAAGAAAAAATATGTATATTTGAAACAAAAAACGGAGTATTTATAACACCTTATGTTTTAACAACTGGTAATTATCAAATTGAAGAATTGGAAGAACAAACTATAGATGGTTATGTTTGGAATAAAGAACCATTAAAATTCAGTATTGGTGAAGATAGTAAATATATTTATGATAAAGACTTTGGAGTTATGTTAGAAATTAAATTTTCTAATAAACAAGTAAAAGGTGAAATAGAAATAAATAAAAAGGGTGAAGAATTAATTATAGAGAATGGGACATTTAGATATGAAGAAATAAAATTAGATGGTGTTCACTATGACTTAATAGCTAATGGCGATATTTATTCACAAGATAGAACTTTGATTTATAAAGATAAGGAAATAGTAAAATCTTTTATTACAAAAGATGGCTATTATAAATTAACCGATTTATATTTAGGTAAGTATTGTTTGGTAGAAACAAAAACTGTAGGTAATCATGTACTAAATAAAAAGCCATATTGTTTTGAAATAAAATATAAAAATCAATATACAGATATAGTTAGTTTAGTAATTAATTTAAAAAATTATCTTGGTAAAGGTGATTTTGAATTAACAAAAGTTGATTTATCTACCGGTAATCCTATTGAAGGAGCATTAATTGAAATATTCACAGAAAATGATGAGTTGATTTATAGTGGAAGAACTGATAAATATGGAAAAATTTATGTAAAAGGTTTAGAAAGTGGCAGAAAATATAAATTCAAAGAAAGTGAGGCACCAGAAGGTTATATTTTAAATGATAAAATACATGAATTTGAAATAAAAGAAAATGGTGAAATAGTAAAAGATACTTTATCTAATAAAAAAATAGTAATAGATGTTCCAAACACATCTGCAAACGATTATAAAATATTAATACCTGTGTCATTATGTGGATTAGGTATTATATTAATTTTATTATCAAAAGATAAAAGAAAGAAGAAATAAAAGGGGGGAAAATTATGAATAGTGAAAACAAATTTACTATAATTGGAAGATTAACTAAAGATCCAATACTTAGAGAAACAGAAAAAGGAACAAAAGTAACAAATATTTGCGTTGCGTGTGAAAGAGAATATAAAGGAAAAGATGGAAATAAAATTGTTGATTTTTTAGATTTTACATTATGGGATAAGAATGCTGAAAATATTTGTAATATTAGTAAGCAAGGATCTCTAATTTATTTAGAGGGATATAATATTACTAAAAATTTTGGAACAGAAAAAGATCCAATAAAGGCACTTAGCCCAGTTGTTACATCATATAAACATCTTGCTTATTCACTTTCTAGTAAAGAAGAAAATAAAGAAACTAGTATAGAAGTGGAAAAATAATGATAGATAAAACTAAAGAATATTCATTGAATGAATTATTAAATATTTATAGTTTGTATAATATTGATTTTAAATATTATGGAAATAATAATAATGGAGAGTTAGAACTATATTTAAAGACTGATGCTGATAAAGTATCAGTCTTTATCTCTAATTTAAAAATTTCAAAAAAAGAATATTTAAAATTAACAGAAAAAGAAGCAAGAAAAATAAAGTTTATATATGACAGAGAGGTGAATGAATTGGAATTAGATGTAGTTGCTGTTGTTTTAAGAACTAGTGATATTAATATTCCAGCAGGTAGATATACATTAAGTACACTTGATAAACTAACAAAAGAGCAAGATTTAGAAGAAAGAGAAGAAACTGAATTATCAGATGGTATTGCTTATATTATTGTTGATAATAACACAGCATGTACTTTATATGATGATACTTACTTATTTAGTAAAGATGGCGGTGGATTAATAGCAAGTTTAAAAGAAAGAATAAAAAGTGAAAAAAATGATCTGATTTGCGATAATTTAAAACTAATATTAAATTATTATGATGAAACGAATGAAAAAGTATTATAAAAAAGGGGTTGGTTAATATAAAAAAGAATAAGAATATATTTGTATCTATTATGAATGATATTAAAAAAATTAATCTTAAAACATTAACTATAATGATTAGTTTATTTACTATGGTTTTATCAACAACAAAAGTTTATGCAGTTGATAAAATTGAAGGTGGTAATGTAACTATTGAAAGTTTAGGTTCGATTATTAAAAGTTTAGCAACAAAAGTTCAAATATTTGGTATTGTATTATCTTTTATAGCATTAGTAGTTTTTGTTATTCAATTTATTATTGGGGATGATGAAACAAAGCAAAGAAGAAAAAAAACAATATTATATACTTTAGGTGGTGTTGCTCTCTTAATATTAGTTCCTTCAATAATAAATTTTGTTATAGATACATTGGGGTAATATGCTACAAGTGTTAAGTATTAGTAGTGATATTAAATATGGAGTATTAGATATATTAAGAGGCATAGGCATTGGTATTGTAAATATTATATTTTCAACAATCGATACATTATATAATGTAGCACAGAAAATAAATAGTTTAAATTTTATAAAAATGTTAGAAAATATAGAAAATTCACCATTTACCAAAATATTTAATGCTTTCTTTATACTATCTTTTATAGTATTACTACTATTTTCAGTTTGGAAAATATCATTTAGGGTTTTAGATGCTGATAATAATGAACAACCTTTATTTGAAATGGTAAAGGAAATTATAAAGTGTGGTTTTTTGATTTTTAGTATATATCTTATATTTAATACTAGCATCAATTTAGGAATTAATTTATCTAATTCAATATACAATAGTTTTAATACAGAGAAATCTACCATAGGTGATAAGATGAAAAGTGCTTATTTAACTATTAATGAATCCTGTTATATGATTAAGGGTGGAGAAGATACAGATAAAGAAAATGTTAAAGATATAAAAGAATATTTAGAAGGTTATGCAAATGCAAATAGTGCGAATACTATGGAAGATTTTGAAAAACTAATTAGAAATAATACAATAACCGCTAGTGATGTGTCTGATTCTGGAGCATTTTCATATCGCTGCACTATATATAAAAAAGGATTATGGAATGATGGTCAAGATTATGCTTTTTCGTATAATTTTTTGTTTGGAATTATAATTGGAGTTATATTTTTATTTAGTATTGGTTTTGCTGTTTTAATGCTAGGGAGAAGGCAGTTAGAACTTGCTTTTCTGATGACAATATCACCACTTGTAATAGCAACGTCTGTTGGAAGAAAAGAGCAACGATCGGCTTTATATCAACAATTAGCTTCATTAGTTTTACAAGCAGGGGCAATGATGCTTTTAATAGGACTTACAGCTATTATGTTTAATGCAATTCAAAATAGTGCTGAAATAAACGGATTAGATTATTTTACTAAAACAGTCGCTCAATCAATTTTATATTTAGGTTGTGCAATGATGTTGATGACAGGGTGTACTTCACTTAATAGGTTTATTGGAGATAATGTTTCCGCTAATTCTGGTAGAGATATGATAATGGCTATGAGAGGATTAACTGGCGGAATAGCGACAGGTGGAGCATTAGCAGCAGGAACGTTAGGAGCAATGAAAAACACTACTATTGGTGGTGTAAAAGCAGGAAAAGGTATTGGACAACTTGCTAAAGGTGGTATGCAAGCATTAAACGGAATGAAACATGGTTTAGCTAGTGTTAATCCTAAAGCTAATGCAAGATTATCAAAAGGTTTTAGCAACAAAGTAGGAAAAGGACTATCTCAGATGATGCAAGGACAAATGTTACAAGATAGTAAAAATCCTTTAGCTAGAGCGTATGGTAGAATGTTAGATGCTAAAGGTGAAAGTAAAATTCAAGATGCTGCTAAAAAATGGGATTTTGCAAATGATAAATATAATGTTGACTATATTAGAGGTGGAGTATCCTTAGCACAAGAAGGAATTAACAATATAAAATCAGGTTTTGGTGGAGCATTTGATAGCATTAGAAACATTGGTAATCCTAATAGTTTAAGATATAGAAATCGTTATAGAGTTAGAAACTATGGTAATGAAGGAGATAGTATTTAAAAGGGGGAATTTGGTTGTATATCACACTACAAAGTATAAAAAGAAATTTAGGATTATTTAATTTGGAACTTGAGGATATAATAATAGGATCAATATTTGGTGTTATATTTACTATCCTTTTTTTATTACATTTATATACACTTGCGATAATAGTAATATCCATTGGTATATTATCACTAATACCAATGGATTTTTCAAAATGTAATAGAATGTATAAATTATTTAGTCTATTTACAAAATTTATGTTAAAAAATAAAAATTATTATTTTTATAGAGATTAAAAAGGGGGTTGGTTTTTATAAATAAATTATTAGAAAATTATATGAAATACAAAAAAAGAAAAGAAGAAAAAAGAGTAAATAAAATTAAAAGTAATAAAAAAGATATTTATTTGTCCAAAAGTATTTTAAAAAAGAAAGTACAAAACTCTCAAAGTTTTACTAATATTAAATCTATTAATGATAATGGGACAATTTTATTAAAGACAGGAGAATATGCTATATTCTATAATGTGAATCCTGTTGATTTATCTCTTACAAGTGATAAGGAACAAAATACATTTTTTCATCTTTTATCTAAATTATATAGATTACCATTTACTATAAAAGCATATAAGTTTGACGAGAAAATTAATTTAAATATTAATAAAGAAAACTATTTAGAATTAATAAAAAATACTACAGATGACGTGAAAAAGAATATATTAATAAATAATCATAATTTTATTGAGGCAATAGAAAATGAGAATATGACATCAGCTAGTTCTTATTATTTAGCAATTATTTCTAAAAACAAAGAAGCTTTGGAAAAAAATAAAGAAGAATTTGAACTTAATTGTTCTAATATTAGTCCTAAACTTGAAATAGAACAAATTACTAATAAGAAAAATTTAGTTAAGATATTTTGTAATATGTATTTTTCAAATAACAACTTAGATCAAATAATGTATTATGATTTTATAGATTTAATAACACCAATAAAGATAAATGAGGGTATATCCACTTTAAAATTTGATGATGAAGAAATACAATTATTATCCATTAAAAATTATCCATTGTTTATTGAACATGGTTTTTTAGATAGAATTATTAATTTACCAAATATTAAAGCATCAGTTACAATAAATGATTCAATAGAGCAGAATAAACTTTTAAATGTATTAAATAGTAGTTTTAAAGCTGTTTTAGCAGATTATAATTCTAGTAAAAATTTGAGTGATGTAACAGAAATGCAAAATTTAATGAGTAATTATAAATTACTTATTGAGCAAATATCATCTAATGATGAAAAAATTAAAGATGTATCAATAGTATTAGCAATCAATGGAGATAAAAAAACAAGAGAAGAATTGGTTAAAGAAATTAAAAGAAATGCTGAATTATATCAAATTAAAGTTGAAGTTCCTAGAATGAAACAAATGGAAGCTTGGCAAAGTTATGATTTAACTATAAAAGGATTAAAAGACTATACAATGTATTTGCCAACACTTACATTAGCAAGTACATTTTTCTTTACAGAAAATTATCATAATGACTCTACTGGATGGTTAATAGGAGAAGATTCAGCTTATGGTCTTCCAATTTTCTTTGATCCTTTTCATTTGACTAAAAATAGAACAAGTCATAATATGGGAGTTATTGGAACGAGTGGAAGTGGTAAAAGTTATTTATTAAAATTACTTGCCATAAATGAGTATGCAAGAGGTACAAAATTATTTTTATTTGATATAGAAAACGAACTTCAAAAATTATGTGAAAGATGCGGCGGAGAACATATAGACTTATCAAGCAAAAGCTTAATTAACCCACTGCAAGTTAGATATATTATGACTGATGAAGATGAAGAAACATCAATATTAGGGAAACATTTAGGTTTTTTAGAAAATTTTTTTTCAACTGCCTTTGAAGATATTACGGAAAAGGAATTAGTTGTTTTACTTGATATAGTTGAAAAGTTTTATAATGAAAGAGGAATTACAAAAAAGACAACAATAGAAGAATATGAAAAAATGACACCTAAAGATTATCCAATATTTTCTGATTTATATGCTTATTTACTAGAAAGACAAAAGAACTGTAATAATAAAGATTTATTAAAAATATTAGTAAATATAGAAGTTTTATTAAAAAGAATGGTAATAGGACAAGATGCAAATTTATTTAATGGAATAACTACAATTGACTTAAATAACAACTTAATTGTTTTTAATTTACAAGAATTATTATTTAATTCAAGTAGAAGATTAATTAATACACAAATGATTAATTTACTAACTTATTTAAGCAATGAAATAGTAGATAATAAGAAGAAAAATGAAAAATTAAATAAAGAACAAAAAATGTTAATTATTTTAGATGAATTTCATAATTATATCGACGAAGATAATCCAACATTATTAAAATATTTTGATCAATTAAACAGGAGAGCCAGAAAGTATAAATTAGGCATAGTTGTAGCAAGTCAACAACCTACGGATTTTACTACAAGAACTAATATATTAAGACATGCTTCCGCAATATTTAACAATTGTCAGTATCAATTAACAGGTATGTTAAAAGATGCAGATGTTGAAGCAGTAGAAAAATTATATTCTAATACTCCGCTAACAGAAACTCAAAAAGCATTTTTAAGCAGAGCAAACCAAGGACAATTTTTACTTAATATAACAAATAAAAATAGATTAAGAGTTAATGTGTTTGCTACACCACTTCAAACTTATTATATGGGTGAGAGTGATGAGAAACCTATTATAGATAGAGAATAAAAATGTTTAAAAAATTACTAACCTTAAAAATAGGGGCTATATTGTTAGGAATATGTATGTTTTTTGTAATAATAATTGCCATTATCTCTGCAATAACAGGAACAGCAATAGGTTATGAAAATTTAAAAAGGCAGGTAAATGAAAATCAAGGTTCTATCGCGGTTGTTAATAACAATTTATATGCGGAAAGATATAGAAGCTTGTTAAATAAGAATCTTTTAAATAAAGGTTATGTAAGTCTAGAAAGATTAGTTTTCTATTTACAAAGAACACATAATATTTTGGATATAACAGAACTTAGTGATGATGAATGGAATAAAGCTTATATAGATAATTTAAATTTAGAAAAAAAGCAAATGATACCAATCAAAACAATTTGCAAAAAAATAAATAATGATTCTAGTTTACCTTTTTTTAATATTGAAAGTAATACAAATGCTAACGGTGTATTTATTGAAGTATTGAATTTATGTGAAACAAATGGTGAGGATATTATATTTTCTGATAATTATTCAGAAGATTATACTTATTTACCATTTGTTTTTCCTTTAAAGAATAATTTTACTATTACATCTATAGTTTTTGAAATTAGAAATGTAGATTTAAATTTATCCAAAGAAGAACAGGAGAGAGTTAATTATCATAGTGGTTGGGATTTTGCTGCACCATTAGAAACACCATTTTACAATATGTGTGAAGGAACAATTAAAAATATAGTTAATTCACAATTTAATGATTTGCCATTTAACCAATCTAATAATAGAGTAGGAAATTATGTTGTTGTAAGTTGTAATAATGGATTTGAAATAAATTATCATCATATAAAAGCAAATAGTGTGCCAAGCATGTATAAAGTTGGTACACCAATTAAAGAAGGTGTACTTCTTGGGAAAGTATCAACAACAGGGCTTAGCACAGGCTCACACTTGCATGTTGGTTTGACTATAAATGGTAAAAAAGCAGATGTTTTAGAGTATGTAGATTTTAATTATAAAAAGTAGGGGGTTATATGGTTTGTGAATATTTAGAAAATTTAAAAAATAGTAATAAATTAAATAATTATGTAATTGATTATTACCTTAAAAATGATTATGAAAGCATAGATGATGTAATAAATGATATGGAAGATTTGCAAAGATATGGATGTATTTCTGGTATGATTAATGGCCTAATATATTACGATGATACAAATAGATTTTATGAGGATTATAAAGAAGATATAAATTATTTGTTAAGTGATGTTTTATCTGGTACTGGTTATTCAATAGATGAATTATTTGGAGATAAATTTGACAAAGAAGATCCATTAATAATGGAATATTCTAATAAAAATCTATTAGCGTGGTTTGGCTTTGAAGAAACAGCGTATAGAATTTATGAAGAAATAAAAGAAAAAATAAAATATAGTGATTTTAATTATGAATGTTAAGGGGGAAACTAAATGTATAAAGAAGATATGGGATACAGAATAATGTATTTAAGAAAATATGTATGTGGGTATTCACAAAGAAGATTAGCAAAATTAGTTAATGAAGATATAGAAACAATAAGAATGTTGGAAGATGGTAGAATAAAAAATCCACAACCTAGTTTAATATTAAGAATCTCGGATGTCCTAGATTCTTTTTATATGCACTTTGTTAATAAAGAATATGAAGATGAATTTTTATATTTTTTAGATTGGGGAACAACAGATGATAAGCAAATAAAAATATTAAAAAATCTTACTCTAGCATTAAGTGATATTATTATAAAATATAAAAATCATAACGGGGTACAAAATGGATAAGATTAATGATTACAATGTTGGCTACATAAAAAAGGTACCTAATCAAAATAATTCTTCTAGTTTAATAGATATATATGTTGCAGGTAATACAATTAATGGATATTGTTATAAAGACTATGCTGCATTTTATAATAAACCAGATGAAGTTTGTTATATAGCAGAATGTGTATTTGATGAAACATTATATAAAGATTATGTTAACGATAATAAAGAAAGATTAATTGCGGAAGGTGGAGTATCTACTTATAATTCAATAAAACAGGAACTAAAAGATAATTTTAAGTTTGATGAATATTATTATGAATATCAAAAAGATGGAAAAATTTATACAATTCTTTCTAATAAATTTGATGAAGAAATGATAGATATATTTATAAATGATATTTTTGATAATATTGATTGGCAAACATCTCAATCATATATATCAGAAACTGACTGGACTGAAAGTATCAATCAGTATTATAAAGAAAAACTTGATAGGGAGTGTGATTTTGGGCTATGACAATAAGTATTGGAAATTACAGAGTAAATAACATTTCTTATTTTGAAGATCATGAAGGATTTACTATTTTTAAATGCGATATTTTACATAATGATAAAAAGATAGGAACTTTTTCTGAAGATTATATGTGTGGTTCTAATAATTATACATTTGATAATAATTTTAATGAAGAACTTTTAAAATTGAGAAAAACAGCTGCTAATTTCTTTGACAAATATTCTAATGATGATTTTTATGATGATGAAGATTTTTTTATCATGTTTTTGAAAAATTTAAAAGAAGCTAATGATAAATTAAATTTAGACCAGGAGATTGTAATTGATACATTTTATCCATTTGATTATACTATTCAAAACACACAAATTGACGATATATCACCAACAATAATTGAAGATGGTAATAATAAAAAATTGGTATTACCTAATATATTGAATTTTAATTACAATATATCAACTGATAAGGAAGATGATTATGAATTATAAAAAAGAAGTTTTTGATTATTTGAAATCGTCTGAAACAATTAAACATTTTAAAAGAGATAATTATAACTATTATTTAATAAAAATACCATATAATGAAAGAATTGATTTAATATATGGTGATAATACATATAGTAGAGAAATTGCATTTGATGCTAAATTAGAATACAAGGGATTTTATGATAAAGAAAAAGATCAATTATATGATATTAAGTATGAAATGTACAATATTTTAGGTATTAACTGGAATGAATCTTCTTCTTATTTAAGCATGGATGAACTGTTAGAAGATTTTAATATTAAATTGAATAATATAATAACAAGTTATGTTAAGGAAAACAAAAAAGAATTTTATGAAAGTGCTAAAGACTATAATTCTAATGTTAAAGAAAGAGATATTTATAAACATTTTATCAATAATATTGATTATTTTGATTATAAAAGTGATTATAAGATAATTGATAGTAAAATTCTTTTAAATTATTTTGTTAAAGGAGATAAATATTTACATGATATAGCAAATGATTATATTAAATCAAACAAAGAGTTAATTGGTAAAAATTTAAAAGATAATGATATTAGAAACAAATTGTTAAGTGATATAAATAATAATCTTGATAATGAAATTCACAAAAGAAAAGATATACTAAAACTATTAAAAAATAGTGATTATAAGAATGTTAATATTTCTATTTATAAAGACAATAAATGTATGAATTTTAAAATTGCAACATCTGCATTAGAATATAGCTGGGATAGTAGTTATGTTTCTCAATATTCGATGAGTGTTAAAGATAGAGAAAAATTTAAAAATATATTTGGTTCAAGAGAAGATTTTAATCTTAATGATATATATAAGATAGAATTTAGAAACAGAATTGTTTATGAAGATAAAAGTATTGATTTTGATAATATAGAAACTAAGGAAGAGGAAATATCAATATGAGTTCTATTGCAGAATATAAAACTTATCTTTGGGATTATTTAGAGAGATTTCATAATGTATCTAGTCCTAAGAAGTTCTTTCATTGCTTAAATCCAGAACATACGGATAATAATCCTAGTATGATGTTTACAAATAAATATAATATTTGTAAGTGTTTTGCTTGTGGCGTTAGTTATGATATATTTGATTTAATTGGTTTAGATTATGGGTTAGTAAGTTTTAAAGATCAAATAAAAAAAGTAGAAGAATTATATTTGGGTTATATACCTGTAAAAATAGAAAAAAAGAAATCTGCTGATAATTGCAATCGTGATTATACTAAATATTTTAATATATGTTTTAATAACAAAGCAAGAACGGATTATTTAGAAAAAAGAGGTATAACAAAAGAATTAATAAATAAATACAATATTGGTTATGATGATAAAAGAAATTTAGTAATATTTCCAATAAAGAAACATTGCTATTTTGGCCGAAGTACAATTAATAATGATAAGTTTAAAAGTGGCGGTAATAGTAATATTTGGAATGAAAATTTAATAAATGATAGTGTGCCATTACTATATGTTACAGAAAGTATAATTGATGCTTTATCATTAGAAGTAATTGATTCAGATATAAAAGTGGTTAGTATAAATGGTATAACAAATACGAAATCATTAATATCTAAGATAAAAGAAAATAACTTTAATGGTATTGTTGGAATAATATTTGACAATGATAAATGGGGTATTAATGCAAGTAAAGAATTAAAAGAGGAATTAGCAAAAATAAATGTTAATTCCTTTTCTACATCGTTAGTAGCAAATTTTGCTGATGAGAAAAATATCAAAGATTTAAATCAAGCTTTAGTTGTTGATAAAGATAAATTAAAAAGTAATTATGAATATTTGAAAAATATATTAATTAGCAATAATAAAAGTAACGAAAAAGAGGGGGATAGTTTTGAATATTAATAATGAAGAATTAATTAAAAAGAAAATTGCAGATAAGGATAAAGCAAATTTAAGATATAAAGAAAAATTAAATTCAATAAAACAACATTATGGAGTAGAATTTTATGTTGAACATTTAAATAATAATGATATAGAAAATATTAAATTTACAAATTTAGAATATAGAAATGGATATGAAAATATTTGTGTTAGTTATAATCCAAGTAATAAGAAAGTTTGTTGTATAGAGTATGATTTTTTAGATACAAGAATTGTAAAGAATCTAAAACATAAAAGATTTATAAGTGAACTTGAAAATAAATATAAATTAAATTTATTAGTTGGAGAAATAGAAAGAGCAAATAATGATTACATAAAAGAATTAGAAGAGATTGATAATTACTATAACGAATTATCAAATGCTAGCAAAATATCTATAAATGAATTAGAACTTAATAAGAATAATAAAAATGAATAATAGCATACTAATTTCCATTATTAAATAAGGAAATAATCAGATATTAGCATACCTTTTGCATACCAAAGTATGTAATTTTCGCAAGTGCGAAAATAGATTCGTGCCTTTTAAATTAAAATGGAAGTCTTATAAAATAAGGATTTTATTTTGATTAGGCACGTTCCCCATATCCTGTTGAAGTTAAATAGGTGTAAAAATAAGTTATTTTAGTAGAAAGTGAGGTTAAGAATGAATAAGGTTTTAAGTATATTGTTAGTTCTTTTTTCTATGATAGCATTACTATTAGAAAGAAGTTCTTGCTTTGAAATTATAGTTGTAGGACTATTATTCATCATTGCATTAAGTATTGATAAAATTAGATTTAAAAAATAAAATCAAGGGGGTTTTAGTTAGATGGTAAGATATTCAATTAATTTAAATAACCAAGATGAAGAATTGCTAAATGAATATATGAAAGAACATAAAATAAAATTTAAAAGCACTGCAATAAAAAGATGTATTGAAGATGCTAATATGAAAAGTGATTTTAAAATTATATTAAATGAAATTGATAAAAAAATTAATAGATTACTTTATAGAGAAAATATAGATAGAAAATTATTGGAACAATTATTTTCCAATATGGGATTTCCAATAAATGAAAAAATATCTGATGATACTTGCCTAAAAGAATTTTATAAAACTAATGATGATTATTCAGGGAGATTTGGAATATGAATCAAGAAAATTTTATAAGAAGAAGCATTAATATTCCTAAAGAATTAAATCTTAAAATTGAAATGATGAAGAATGATTATTCATATTCTGCAAAAAGTGATTTAATTATAGAATTGTTAGAATTAGGTATTATATCATTCTACAAAGAAAAAGATAGGGATATTAAGATAGATAAAATGTTAGAGCGACTTGATCTTTTATTGGACAATATAAATGATTGAAGATTCTAAAGTTGTTTTTATTACTCATCCTTATTATGCTGTAAATAATCCTACTAATAATTTAAGAATATATAATAAGGCAAAAAACTCTAATAAATGGAGATATATTCAGTGTAAGACAAAAGAAGAATATAGAACCAAATTAAATGAATATATTACTGGTTTTTATGAGTATTCAAGAAATAAAGATAAGGCATATACCTCAGTTAAAGATTATGTTAAAACTAGTGATGATTCTTTATTTAATTATTTTATGGGTGGTAAAAAGTCAGAAGAAGTTATGTTAGAAAATAATATGAAAAGAGAAGAAATTGCTATGTTAAAAGATGGAACATTTTTAAAAGAAAAAGATGTTCCTTTAATGCAAAAAAGATGGTGTAAGTATGTTGAGAATAGTAATATTCAAATGACTGTTTTATCTTTTAATCAAAATTATATAGATGAAAATATAGATATTAAAGAATTTCAAAAGATTGTTGCAACTGATATTATACCTAAGTTCTTATCTTATTCTGGATATGTAAAACCTAAAGACAATTTAGAATGGATAGTAGCACTTCACTGTGATAGAGAAAATAATTATCATTTTCATATTTCATGGATAGAAAGGAACAAATGTTATAAAAATAAAAATGGTAAGTTAGATCATAGAATTAGACTTAAAATTACTGATAATGAAAGAAATTTCTTAAAAAGACAAGTTGCCTTATCAATAGAAAGAAAAAGATTATATACTCCAACATTAATAAAACTTGAAAAAGATTTTGAAG